>Ga0315268_10001262_pt1 | contig 29036 bp, 27 predicted proteins | sample C1_top_MG_FD_204535 | JGI IMG/M metagenome (GOLD analysis project Ga0315268, IMG submission 204535) | Sediment microbial communities from Yellowstone Lake, YNP, Wyoming, USA - C1_top | ecosystem: Environmental > Aquatic > Freshwater > Lake > Sediment | place: USA: Wyoming | collected 2017-08-01
TTAATACGGCGCATTTTCCGGTTCGGCGGCATCGCCGGCGTCAGAGCCGGTCGGGGCCGCCGGGGGTTCCGCCTCGGCACGGCTGAGCCTGCGTACCGAATTCGCACGCACGCTCCAGAACGTGACCTTCGCGGCCTTGGCCTTTTTGCTCTTGCCGTTTTCGCGCTCGTATTTCGAACTGACGAGCATTCCATCGACAAGAACGTGGTCCCCCTTGTGGAGGGTTTCGGCGACCGCTTCGGCGAGACGGTTGAACACGACGACGCGGTGCCATTCGGTTTTCGACTGCCACTCGTCGTTCGTGTCTTTCCACGACTGCTGTGTGGCGACCGACAGAACGGCGTAGGTGGCCCCGTTGCCGCGCACTTGGCGCTTTTCCGGGTCCTTTCCGAGGAAGCCGATGAGTTGGACGTGATTGAGATACATGTTTTTGTTACTCCATTTCTGCCCCATTTCCTTGGGGCACCCAAGGGCGAGTGGATACTGCTCCCAAGGCGAGCGGCTGCATTCTGGGAGGGACCCGGAAATTCAGGTGTTTCGAATTTCCGGCGAGGAACCGGGAAAGCAGAAGTCGCGAAGTGCGGTGTGTGCATCCCGGACCCTTCCGGGACCGCGGGCGCGGGAATTATCCCGAAGCCGTGCCCAAGGAAAGGAGTGGCGGAAATGGAAGATGGATCGAAGGGTCCAACTGGCTTCCGGGGGGCCGGGGCAGCGCCGAGTGGCATGCGGGGCCATTACGCCTGGAGGTCGCAACAGACGAAAGAGTGGCTGTCGCGGGAGGTTGGCACCGGCTCAGTACCGTCTCGGCGGGGAGCCGTCCACAAGGGGGCCCGTTGTTGGGTCAGTTCGAGCGCGAGGGCATCGGCAAGGGCCAGGTTGTGGGGAGTTGCGTGCGGAAGTCGGAGGGGGAAAAGTCGTGCGGGGAGGCAGAGAAATTGGTTGAGGTCACGAGTCGGCATGAGAGGATGGACATGATATCAATTATGGATTATAAGTAGACTTATTATGAGGACTTAAGCATATGTGACCATCAACGTGGGCAGCTACCGTTAATGCTGACCTAATTCGTTTGCCCCAAGCAATGGCTAGTCCTTACAAGGTGCATCTGGAGAAGACATGGATTCGAAGGATGTTGCATACATCATAGGCATCTTGCTCACGTTCTTGTTGGGGGTATGGAATCTCGTCCAAAGCTATCGGGCTACTCGGAAGAGTAGCTTCATCAATACTGTTACCAGCGAGCGCGTGAAGTGGATTGAGAAGCTTCGTCGGGATATTTCAAGATTTTTGTCTTTTTTTTCAGAGACGGGGGAGAAACTCCTGGAGCAGAAGGTGCCTCAGGAGATTGATCGTCTCCGCCACGTGATTCGTCTCCGCCTCAATCCGGACGGGGAGCAAGACAGGAAGATCGAGAAATTGATTGCGGAGATTCCCACTCTTGCAGATATCCTGCAACAGCAACGATTGAGCAGGGCACTAGAGGAATTAACGGTCGCGACGCAAAAGCTCCTGAAGGAGGAATGGGATAAGGTCAAGATCGAGGCGGAGTATGGCAATATCAAGGACAAGCGAAATCACGAATGACACGTCAATCAAGCTATAAGTTTGCGGGGTGCGCTCTCCACCTCCCTTTTATATCCAATGGGTTTGTCGCATTTCATCAAGGCGTGCGGTTGTATTTTAGGAGGAACACATGTGGCCATTCCATCGACATCCTGAAGAGAAGGAACTAACTCCTGGTAGTCTCTTCGACCTAATGGACAGCACGACCCGGTTCGTGGGTGCACTAAGAGCGGGTGGTGGGTTCAGCTACGTCCTTTTCGGGAGTGGATTGCTACTAGTGGTGTGCACACTATTTCTGGGCGTCAGAATTGCAGAACCTCTGCTCCACACGATTCGTCCTCTAGGGATGGCCCTTCTTGCTGTAGGCACACTTGTGGCCATCATCGATCGCTTTATCGCGTACAAGATCGCGATGCTAAAGCTGCGCATGATTGTCGACGTGACACAGCGAGTCGTCGTCAGAGCCGTCGAGGCCGATAGGCCACCAGACTCCGCTGTAATTCGGTCGCTCATCACGGAGTCTCTTGCTGGTGTTTGGGGGCTCTGGATTCCACCTGAGCAAGGGCTCCTCAAAGGAGAGCCAACAAAGCGGTGAATTTCGACTTGCGAACAGTTGGGATGTTTATCACCGGGTGTCTTGATTTACTGTCATAACGTATTCCACTGCTGACTCTACGATTGAGGCTCGCTCTCCTTAGGCGGCTACTAGGCGTCCGCAACGTAGCGTCTAAGGACTCAGTATAGAAGACGAGTTTGATTGTGGGACGGTTTGTCGCATGAAGCGATATACGCTAGAAGAACTCAATGATATTTTCGCACAGATGGCGCCTCAAGAAGGGCTATGGGTTCCATTTCGGCCTCAAGTCCTGCCTTCCCTTAGAACCGGGCCCGCTATTTGTGTTTACCTCCGATATTCTGACATCGTCACAGGAACGCTCGACGTGGAACGGAGATACTGGGAGGCCCTGCAGCAGACGCCCGTGCTGGGTGCTCTAGGAGAGCTTGCCGCTATTAACGGTATTATTTCAGAGCACCGTACGGGCGATCCCGATGTGCATCGCGACCTCAATGAACGATTTTTTACTGCCGAACTAAGGACAAAGGTAGCCCACTACGAAACTGGTGGTTCCGCTTTTGCTGGAGTGTTCACCAAAATCGGGTGCCTACAGTTGATGAGGCACTTGATCTTGTATGGAAACAGGTTGGTCGAAAGCGCGGAACGGCCAGTGGACAGACTTGGCGAGTTGATGTTGTTAGCCAATGAGTTTATCCAGGTCGATCCGACATTCAAGTCAGCGTCAGCAAGCAATCTGGACATGGTCTTATCATTTCTTCCAGTGTGGGATGTTTGCAATCCCCGTGATCTGGCCTACACACTCAGTAGGATGTTCACCATCCTTACTGAAATTCTTCCCAGTACAGATAAGGAAATCCAGAGACTGGTTTCTAGGGTGGGGATCGACGCTTCCAAAATTAAGATCGATGAGTTGCCATTGAACGACTTTGTTTCAGTGGTTTTTGGCCTCTATGGGTATGGCCGCAAGATGACGGTCCCAAATGAAGCAGTTTTTGATCTTCACCGGGTTTTCTCGCGGGCTGGGTTTCCGGTGGACATTCTTCACAACTTCGTGAAACTGCGGGCGCTAACAATTGCGGAGTTTGCAGAAAACTTGGGAGGCGGAAAGCGGTGCACGCAGGAGAAGTTTGATGATGAAATACGCCGTCGATCATTTTTGACTGACAGTCTTAATTGTTTTCGAAAATATCCATTCTTGAAATTGGACGAGAACCGAGTGCTCATTCTTGATCTTCAATTCTTGGTTGAACTTCTCACGTCCGGAGTGTACTGGAGCATATTTGACAGCCTGCCGATAAATCTCAGAGAAACCTTTCGGGAATTGTGGGGGCGCTTATTTGAACGATATGCCGTTCACTTGTTGGAAGACTTTTATCCACGGATATCTAGAATCTTGACCACTGGCGTAGAGTATGAGACTTGCCAAATTGACGCGCTGTTGGACTTTGGCGCTGAAGTCATGGTTTTTGAGATCAAGGCCTCTCTTCTGACCGAACCAGCAAAGCGAGGAATCAACGAAGCAGAGTTCTTGAAGGATTTCAACCGAAAGTTCGTTCACAATGAGAAGGGCTCGCCCAAAGCGATTCTGCAATTGGTGGCGTCTTGCAAGGCTGTCGAGGATGGCGGAATTCGCACTGCGACGAGACCCACCAGAATCTACCCTATTTTTGTCAGTGACGAACCGGCAGTAGAAACATTTTTCTTTAATGCGTATTCGAATGAGATCTTCCAGAAGAATCTTCCCGGCGGCTCTCGAATCCAGCCCATCACTGTAATGTCGATCAATGAACTCGAGGAGATCTTGCCATACGTCTCCGAGAATGCATTTAGCTGGGCTGAGCTTCTCCAGTCACGATTCAACGGAGTTGGAGTTAGACCATTCTCGGTACATCAGACGATTTATGATTTATCACGATCCAAGGGATTGCAGCCTCACAGAAACCAAGCAATGCGAAATGGATTTGACAAGGTCTGGGCGATTATCAGTAGCAGATACAAGTCGCCAGTGGTCGAGTAACGGGCACTCCCTCATCAAGTCGGAAAGTATTTCCAAACAAGGTGGTGGAAAAGGTGAACAGATTTAGGAAATGCTACTGTCCAGTCCTGCGGGAGCGACTCTGGGTTTGTTCTAGTTCCACCTGAGTTTCTTTCAGGATCTTCAATTGGAGCTCCAATTCGGAGGCGTAGATTTCGGCGCGTTCGTAGAGCCGGGCGTTTTGGATGGCTACGGCTGCGGAGAGCGCGAGAGACTTGGCGAGGCGCAGATGTTCGCGGGTGAATCTTGCGGGTTCGCTGCTTCCGAGAGACAGCAGGCCGATGACATTGTCGGACGCGACAAGGGGGACGCAGAGCCAGGATCGAATGTTGGCAAGCGCGGGGGTATGGCGCCATTGCGGTTCCCGGAGCGAGTCTTCGAGGAAAATACTCTTTCGGGCTACGAGCACATCCTGAAGGAATTGATTGTCACCAGCGTCCAGCGTTAGAACGGCCCTTCTAGGAGTCCGGCGGGGCGCTTCCCGGGCGACCATCAGTCGAGAATCCGACTCCACCAGCATGACGCTGGCTTGGTCGTAGGGAACGATCTGCAAAAGCGTTTCGAGCAGGGTATCGAGGAGAGCGTCCATCTTTAGGTTTTGCGTCAGAGTCAGCGAGGCTTTGCGTAGCGCGTCGGCCTCGGCGCGGGCGGCTTCCGCCGCGGCCAGGTGCTGGCCGACCCCTTCCTCGGCATGTTTGCGCGCGGTGACATCCTGCGCGATGCCCACGAGCCAGCGCGTGACTTGGTTTGCATCCCGGACGGGGGATGCCTTGCTCCAGACCCAGCGCGGAACGCCGTCCGGCCGCAAGATACGAAACTCTTCGTCGAATCTTCCCGTAGCGCCGGCCTCTTCCAGTTTGGAGAGGACACGGACCCGGTCCCCGGGATGGATCAGTTCCTGATAGGAGGAAGGATTCTCACAAATCTCGGAAAGAGGCCTACCGGTAATGGTCTCGTACGCCTTGCTGACATAGACGATCTCTTTCGTGTCGGCATTCATCATCCAGAAGACCTCCTGGATGTGGTTGGCCATCTGCTGGAAACGCTCTTCGCTCTGCTTGAGAGACCGTTCCGCATGAACGCGTTGGGTGACGTCGCAGAGGATGACGACATGCCGGCCGGGAACGTAGTTCGCGGAAGCTGTGTAATCCACGAGCAACGGCGAGCCATCGCCGCGAATGAGTTCGGCATGCCCGCGCTGATACTTCCGCTCGATGAATGACGCCCAGTTGGCGGTGAACACATTACGATCTGCGTAGAACTTGGCCACGGACTGGCCGAGGAGTTGATCCCGGGCTACGCCAAGGATTCCGATGGCGGCCGGATTGGCATCGATGCAATTGCCGTGGTCGTCCAGAATCAAGATGCCATCGAGGGTGTTGTCGAAGATGGAGTTAAACTCACGTCCGGTCGTATCCAGGACAGAGGCGGATTGTCGTATGTCTTTGCGCAGTAGGGTCAGAAATCGCGCGAGGAGGACGATTGCGATCAAAAGAGCAATCAATACAGCAGCCAGAAAAAGAGATCCCAATGGGGCGTGATAGACCTTAGCCGCAGATGCGGCAGCGAACAGGACGACTGCGGCAATCAGGATGAGGAAAGCGCTCATCCCGAGCCATTTCCGGGCTAGACGCGGTTGGGTGGTCTGCTCCACGGCGTTGCCGCCTTTGTGCCGAGCGTTTGCGGGAGGAAAGACAGAATCCGGGAGGCCCGCAAGTTGCGCATGGGTATCGTCACCGTTCAGGTGCATGCTACGCGCTAGGTGTTCGCGGAGTCAACGGTTAACCGGAAACCGTATCCACGGAACGTGGGGGCTGGCTCAAGGTCCGGTTAGCCGCCGTCGTCAGAGGGGTAGTGCAAGGCGGTGGGGTAGTTTCCGAGTGGGCGACGATGCACCCGGAATCGAGTCGGCAGTTCAGGGGCCGCTCCCCGATCAGCCTACTGCATTTTGATATTGCCTCCGAACGTTTAAACTGAGCGACTGGTTAGACGCCGCTCACCTGAATCGGAAAATATCGCGAAGCTCATTCTCGATGTGTTTATGTGTCTCACAGAGGGGGCAGGCCTTGGTCCACCTTTTGGTAGCAGCCTTGTTCTTATTCCGCGTCGGTTGAAAATAATGAATTGCTAGACATTCGAGTTTTGGAATATGACTTCTCCCGCTTACGGCAAAGATCGTGACTCGTTTGACACCGGAGAACCAAAACTTTTCCATATGCGATGACGGTCGGCTACCGTGTGATCCAGTACGTCCGACATAGATGCACTTCGTATGATCCCCCCAAAATGTATAAATCAATCCTTTCGTCTTGCCAAAACGGGCAGCGAACCATTCCTCAAACTTTGCTTTCTTGTCATCGGGACCCCGACCCTTGACGTGGTAGTTCTTTCGGGAAACAACGTGCTCGTTGAATTCTGATTTGGCCAGTTTGTGTGCCAATGCATTTGAGGCGATTGCCTGGAGCTTGCGAATCCCGGCACCAACCTTCTTTCTACTAAACTCGGGAGGCTTGCCCGCTTTGCTGGTACCCAGCTTTCGCCGCAACCAGTCGGTACGTTGACGAAACAAGTTGTTCAATTCACGTTCGAAGGACTTTGAGAATGCCATTGTCGATCCTTCCCGCCGCAGCGGACTTAGTTTAGGCTGACCCGCTCAAACCGCTATGGCGGGCGGCCTAAGAAGAGGCTCCGCCACTATAACAGCACCGCCCCACACAACTATAGAACTGCAAGGACTAAGGCCACGCAGAGCCGGACACTGACTTCCGCCCGGATCACGACGCACTCGGAACCTGGCGATCTCAATTTCCGAATTGGCGACGATACGTCCAGAACCATGTTGACCGTTAGCAACAGGCCGAGATGTCGCATTGAAACGGTTCTGGCGCGTTTACTTTTGAGCGTCAGGGCTACCCAAAGATGACTGAAGGTCTATTGCTTTGTTTTGTTTCTGTGTGTTTGATGGGTGTTCATGGCCAAAATCTTCTACTGCGGTGGGTCGTCTGGTCGGATGGGTACATTGCGCGCGGTCATTCCGCTGGTTGATCTATTTACCGCATTGCGTGAAGAACTCCCTACTTATGCCGGCCCGTCGTTCCCTGAGCTTGGGGAAGATTCGGCTCCGTGTATAGTAATCGAACTCATGGCAACCGAAGAAGAGCCGGAGTGGAGGCCAGGCTTTTATCTCCTGAAGAAAGAACCAGTTCACTTTGAGGATGGCCTGCTGGAATTCTCGAAGGAAACTTGAGGCGGAATCCAGGATGTTCCGCAGCTGCCAGATGGTTCTGTGGCTCTGAAAGACTATTCGTCAGCCTCTACCGACACGGTCGGGATTCTGCTTCCTGGCTTGAATGTGAATTTGAGAGTGGACCCTTTGCGGACGTTCATCACCAATGCGGGCCGGAAACACGTAAGACATGTTCCCCCTGGATGCCGGACGCTCGGATAAACAATTCCGGCGGAACCTTGCTGCAGAAGTTCGCGCGCCAGCGATTGGGAATTCTGATAACTCTCCGGGTCAAGACAATTCGCGAACTGCTTGCCTTCGCGAATGTCGTGGAACTCACCACGAAAATCAGCGAGGTAGTCGACGAAGTTCACGCTCTCTTCATCCTGCCAGTCAATTTCTTGCAATTCCTGGGCGGTGTGAAATGCCACTTCCTTCTCGGCTGTTTCGCGTGCGAGCGACGCATACCATGCGCCCCGGTCGGCAAGATTGAAGCGGCTGCCGGAAGGATGGGCGTGCGTGAAAGCGGCGTTCACGATATGCGCATAAGAAATGCCGAAGACGAGCTCGTGAACGCTGATGCCGGGAAGAACCCCCGCCTCGCCCAGTAAACGGTCGTTGGTTGCGCCTTCGAGCTCGAACAGGCTGTTCAGCTCGGTATCGTCCTCGGTCAGCCTGTTCAGTACGCTCTTGCCTTCGTCTGCATACTTTGCCCGTATGAGACGGTGCGTGTCATCCTTGCGAAGGCTGGTCGCGGGCGGAAGTCTCAACGTCCACCGCGGCGCGCATCCAGCAGTTGCCGAACACGCATCATGGCGGGCATTCCACCGCGAATCATGTACGCAAGGGGCGTGATCCCCCCGAAGATCGGGTTCGCGTTGGGCAATCCGACCCAGGCATCGGCAAGCTTTTTGCTATACAGGATGTTCAGCGCCTTGAAGATTCCCACGAGTATCGAAACCCGCGTGAGCTTGTCCTGGTCCAGCTTTCGCGCGGTTCCGCCCTTGAGATGGTAAAAGGCTCCGTTGGAAATGCCGCCAAGAAGCTGCCGGGCATCTTCGTCGCGCAACTTCCAGCACTGCGCCATCTTGAAAAATGCCTTGATTGCGGGCGCACTCAGGCGGTCCTGCGTTTCTTTCCTGCCCAGGTCCGCCGGGGTGTCCCAGGAAAATCCCGCAACGGGGCGTTGCAGTGTAGCCATAGAACCTCCCGGCGTCCGATGCGCCATCCATCTAAGTAGAGTTATAGCTCCATTTATGGAGTTTGGCAAGAAGCATTTGCGGCGGAGTGGCCTTGGCGTTAAGGGTCAATTTCCGTTGGGCGCACGATGGTGATGCGTGATGCGAGGCCGATTGGAAGATGGGGCTCGGGCGCCTTTCCTCTTGGTCATTTTCGCGGCCATGTATAAGACAAGCTTGCGATCTTTTACTTCAGTTTTGCTCAACAGGCGGCGAAGCTTGTTGAGAAAACGTGCATCCCTGCCGGAACTGCCCCAGGCGTTGGCTTCGGATGATTTCCCTTTGGGAAGAATTGGCAGGCTGGGCGGCTCCTCGCCATCATAGAAAAGCTGGTAAAGAGGGACTTCCAGTGCCCGGGCCAGCTTTTCCAGAGTTTCGATGGCCGGGACGGTGTGGCCGTTTTCGACGCGGGAAATGTAGCATCGAAGCAGGCCGGTTCGTTTTTCAATATCCCCCTGCGAAAGGTTTTTTGCCTCACGCATCTCGCGCAAACGGTCTCCAATAATCACGGTATGATTGCCTCCCTGTGAAAAGCCTTCGATGAACACCGATACTGTAACTCCGAATGAGCGCTGGGACAACGAAGTGCTTGCGTGAGACCGAGGCGGAAGCCGTGGTGTTTGTCGTCTGCCAGACGACCGGGCTGGAATGCGGAACGGCTGGCGCGGCAGCGGAAATCATCGCGGCGATCACGTCCGACCAAGCCATGCCTCCCGAGGGGGGAGGCATGGCTGCCTTGACGGCGAAGGGGCGCCGGGGATGCGGGCGGGGCGAAGGGGAAAATCATGCCTCGTATGGATGGCCGCCGTTGCCGAGGACCGAGGAAGATTGCGGCGCGAGCCAAGGTATTTGGGCCGAGTGGGCGGGGGATTTCCACAGGGCGTGGACCCCTCCCCCCGGTATTTTCGTAAGTGCAGAATATAAAGGGGTTGCGAGGATGCTTTCGCGTAAATACAGAATCTACAGGGGTTATAAGTCTTTTGTTTTCCGCAGTTGCGGGGAGGGCTCGTAAGTGAAGGAAAGAAAGGAGTTGGGGAAGTTTTTCTTTTTCTGTAAGTCGTTTGGATTCAGCACTTACGGGAGTGGTCTGGAAGTGCTGATTCTGGAAGGGTTGCGGGGGAGGGTGTTGAGGGTGGGTCAGGTGCAAGGACACGGGGCGGAATCTCCTTTCTTTTCAGCGCCAAGAAACAATTCATAGTATAACTCAATAGACAACAGTTGTCAATGGAGGTACTAGTATTCGGCGGCACAGCTAAACACAGCCAGAGATTGGGAAAACCCGTAGAGAAAAGCCCCACTTATGTTCCGCTCTAACCGAAGCGCGCTCCTTATCAAGCCACAAAGGGTGCGCCGCCCGTGGAACATTTCCGGTGGACGAATAAAAGGCGAAGACGTACAGTGGTTGTTACACGCAGGTCGCAGGAAGCGCCGTTCTGCTCTGCCGCCGGCGAGACAAGGCATTAGAGGCTGAGTCAGCATTATCCCGGTATATGCGCTACTATCCTCCGGAAGGCCCGTGAGTTATGCCAAGAGATAGGGTATTTGAGGTCGAAGCTCAGGAAGATTTCGTAGAGAAGCTTGCAGCAGCACGTCCTGCGCAGGCGCTCGCGGAGCTCGCTTGGAATGGCCTAGATGCGGAAGCTACCCAAGTGAGTGTCGAAGTTGATCGGGGCACGCTAGGCATCAAATCAATCCGCGTGCGTGACAACGGGCACGGGATTCCTCCGGAAGAAGCCGAAGGTCTTTTCAGTCACCTAGGCGGGTCGTGGAAGCGGGACTCGAAACGATCAAGGAACGGCAAGAGAGTGCTTCACGGGGAGGAGGGAAAGGGGCGTTTCCGTGCGCTCGCTCTTGGCAGAGTGGCAGAGTGGTCGATTACCGCTCTTAACTCCTCGGGCCAGCGAGTCCGCTACTGCATCACAATGATTAAGGATAGCGCGCGCACGTTTCGAATTACCGATCCGGAACCCGTGGACGACGACTGCAAAATCGGCGTCGAAGTGACAATCTCCGAACCCTACAAAGACTGGAATCTTGAAACTCCAGGGTTGCTCCAAGAATTGAATGAAATCTACGCTTTATACCTCACTGAATATTCGACAGTTCAAATAGGTTTGTTAGGAGCTAAACTGGATCCGACGAAGTTAATCGAGATTCGTAAGACCATTGTCTTACCGCCAATTGCGAACGGCGATAAACCTCCACACAGCGCTGAACTTGAAGTCATCGAATGGAAAACACAAACGGAACGAATGTTGTACCTTTGCAGCGTGGATGGTTTTCCGCTTCATCGGGTCGTGCCGGGCATCCATGCTCCTGGATTCGATTTTTCTGCCTATCTTAGGTCCGCGTACGTATCCGAATTGAACGAACAGGGCACTCTCGGTCTCGCCGAATTAGATTCACGACTGAACGATTCCGTCGAAAACGCTAAGACCCATCTCCGCGAGCACTTCAAAGCCCGTACGAGGGAAAAACTAAAGAATCTGGTGGATGAGTGGAAGACTGAGCATGTCTATCCTTATGCGGAAGAGCCTACCACTGCCGTGCAGGCTGTTGAACGCCAGGTATTCGACATCGTCGCTGTGAACGTCGCAACATCGCTTCCTGATTTTCAGACACAGGACCAGCGTAACCGAAAGTTTCAGCTAAGGATGCTTCGGCTTTCCATTGAGCGCAGTCCTGAAGAGGTCCAACTGATAATTGGAGAGGTGTTGGGACTGAGCCAGCGCAAACAGGAGGAGCTTGTACGGTTACTTAGGCGAACAACACTCTCGGCCATCATAACTGCCTCCAAGTTAGTGGCCGACAGGCTTGATTTTGTCAGCGGTCTAGAAACAATGCTGTTTGATTCCGACCTCAAGAAGCATTTCAAGGAGCGCTCACAGCTTCACAGAATCATTGCGGACAACACTTGGGTGTTTGGTGAGGAATTTGCACTGACTGCGGATGATCAATCGCTTACAGAGGTATTGCGAAAACACCTGAAACTGATGAAACGAGACATTATCGTGGATGAGCCAGTGAAGCGCGTTGACGGGACTCGCGGAATCGTGGATTTAATGCTTTCCCGGCGAGTTCCCAGCAATCGTGAAGATGAGCGCGAGCACCTCATAGTTGAGCTGAAGGCTCCTACCGTGAAGGCTGGCAGGGAAGAAACGGGGCAAATAAAGGGCTACGCGTTTGCCGTTCAGAAGGACGAGCGATTTAAGGGAGTTCTCACGAGATGGACGTTTTGGCTTGTAGTCAATGACATGGACGACTTTGTATCGAGGGAGGTCCGCCAGAGTCAGAAACCAGAGGGTCTTCTCTTGGAGGCGGACGGTCCCAATACACGAATCTGGGTCAAGACTTGGGCTCAGATCATCCATGACTGCAGAACGAGATTGAAGATTTTCCAGCAAGCGCTAGATTACAGCGCCAACAAAGAGGCTTCACTGGAATACCTAAGAACGACATACGAGCGCGTCTTGCATGGGACCGACCAAGCGGATTCCACTGAGGGTGAAGTGGAGGCCGAGAAATCGCCGAAAGAATCCTCGGCGACAAATTGAATCTGCTTACATAAGGCGTGGCCTAATTTGTTGGCACCTTGCAGCTGATGAATTGTAGATATGGTATCCTCTCATCGTGTGTTGCCGCGCGTAAGGAACATGTCCGAATGCGTGGGCCCTCCGCACAAATCTGTCAGTTTACCCAGTGAATGTAGGCAGTGTCATGACTAAGCCACTTTTGGTTGACCAAGCGTTGAAGAAACTGCAAATACTTCACCAGTCCAAGGTGCCCGTATTGTTCTCCTTGTCCTTGCGTTGGCCGTACACAGTTGCAACCGGCCATGGAACTATCAACGACCTTGCTGAGAACCGCGTCAATATTGCTGGACGATCCGGGTCGCTATTGCTGAACCTCGATGACAAGACCGAATACCGGCTATCTGGGCATTATCAGCTTGCTGAAGCTCAGAAGGCTCTTATACCGCAAGATCTCTATTTCCAGCGACTGAATCGAGTTAGGGCGCTCACTGTTATTTCTCAGCAATGGGAGGCCAATTTAATCTTCGAGTGTGGAGCGGACGCGGAGCGCGGAAAACCTGAAGGCTAACTTCATTTGCGTGAAAGGGAGATCGAGTTGGTCATGGAGACTCACTATTGACATGGGCGTAGCAGTCGCGCCAAAGGGGGAGACATGAGCACGGAATCTGGGGGGAACCGTTGGTGGGAGAACTATCTCGTTCGTTATTTGATGCCTTCAATCGCGGGGATGGCAATTGTGAGTTGGCTTTGCTCTCATGGGGGCGTAGGACTCCGGGCGATCCTGCTATTGCCTCCAGTAGGAGTAAAGCTAGACCCAACATCGTTGACCTTGCTGTTTCTCTACGGAAATCTCTTCTGCTATATAGCCTCATATCCCGTGCTGGTATTTCATGTAACGAGGGTGATGGACTATTCCGATGGAAAGTGGCCCGCAACATACCTATTTGATGGATATATCGTAGCTATTGCCTTCGCGATGGCCGCGTTTGTTTTCTTTCATCTCAGTTCGGCGGAGTGTCACTTCTGGGGAGCATTTCTGTTGGTTGCGATAATCGTTGCCGTCCAGTTGGCGCGGTTGTATAAAGTCATTTCACCCCGCATCCCGGTGGACGGGCTCTTGGGTACGGTCAGCTTGGCTTTCGGATACACATATGCGCTGGCGAAACGCCGGGGAGTTCTCAGGGAGACTGAGACCAAAATATCAAGTGCGAATGCGCCTGTTAGCACGATCAATTCAACAGACGATGATTATAGGAATGATGATGTCAAAGCCAGTCGAGAATTGGCGTGGCATCAGGATTTTATCGCAACATATCGCCACATGCGCGAACACGGAAACTCGGCTTTTATCTTTCTCTTCGAGCTGATTCTCGCCGCGCTCGTCTATTTTGTCATCAAGAAATCTGGCCAATCGCCAGAACAGCAGTTAGGTGCAATTGGCACGCTCTTCGCCCTATGGGCAGTCCCGGCTGTTTTTGTGCATTTGCTTGGCCAACACTTGGAGCGAAGATTTTCCCATTTCGACAGGAGAGCCAACAATTCATGAAAGAACATTTACCGAAACTGCCACCATGCTTTGTTGACCCGCTTACCGGATATGCGCCGACAAATGAGGTGCAAATGAGCGGCCTTCTTGGCTTTCTACATCAGATGGGCAGGGTAAAATGGGCTAATGTTCCCCTCTTGCTACCGAGTAACGAATCGTCCGGGCAAATGGCCGGCCAACTCTTCGCCCGGACAATCATGTGTGGGGAATATCAACTCTTCTGGAGTTCCCAGCAGGAGATGCGGTTGTGGGGCTCAATGCCAGCCGACTTGATGTGTTTTTCGGAGAGCGACCAGAGAGTTGTCATCATTGAAAATAAGGTTGGCAGCGGTTTTACAGGCGTTCAAAATGACCCTGCTGTGGGACAACTGGCAAAGCAGGTAGATTTTCTTCTGAATTGCAAAGTCCCAAATCGTGCCCTGGTCCTTCTGAGCACAGCAGAATTATTCAATAGAGGGTGGTATTGTAACGAACTATTGAATACTCTCCGGCACGACGAGCGCGGTAAGAAGGTAAGCAGTTTTTTGATGCGCTGGGAGGATGTCTTATTGGCAGTGGACTGAAGAATTGACTGCCAACTGGTCATGGCCTATGGCTCAAAGAGCCCCTTCAAAACTCTCAGAGCTTGCTGGTGTTGTTCGGTTGTGCGATTTTCGATTATGCGATGGAGCTTCTCGATCAAGATTCCAGAATCAGCTTCTTGGGCTTCGAATTCAAAAAGCGTCGGAAGCGAAACATTGAGAGCAGTCGCTATTGTGCGTATTATTTCCAGCGAGGGCCATTTTTCACCTCTCTCAACTTCTCCCAGATAGCTTGCAGTTATTCCAGCCTTCTCAGCGGCAAGTTCCCGCGACATGCTGGCGGATTCTCGAACCGCGCGCATTTTTCTTCCGAAGAGAATTTGGTCATCCATTCCAATTACCGTCGAATCAACTTACAGATGAAGTTGCCAGACAGGAATAGGCCACGAGCCTATATTTATGTTGCGTATATAGGCTATTAGCTGTATTTTTAGATGACTTCTTTTCCTGTCGGAAACTCGAAGAATTTGGATCGGGTTGTCCGGCGAATTAGTGAGCAAGGAGTAGTCTCAAGGCCCTTTGCGATGCGAAGCAGCGTTCTAATACCGGGACCTTGGATGCCGCGTTCAAGATCGCTTATGAACGTCCGGTTGAGGCCTGTCCTTTTTTCCAATTCAGCCTGCGATATATCGAGTTCTTCCGTGCGAATCGTCCGAACGACCTGGCCAAACGCCTTTTCTACCCCTGAGCGAGGTTGAATTTGTTTGCGACGTTTTACCATGTTGGGAGATATCGTGCTTGTCTGTCGGTCATAGGCCAAGGGCCAGTTACCGACATTTGCAAAATAGAAAAGGAACACAGTAGAAGAAAGGTAGTGATCCTAGCCCTGGTTGAATGGATATGAGCAATTTCGCCGCAACTCGCTTTCCCACACTGCCGCTGGTGAAATCCACAGAGGCCGAGACTGCTTTGACCTTGAACCAGGTCGAAATTGAAATCAGTAAACTCCCCGAACTTTTAGATGAAACCCTTCTGACCCGAAGCGCGACAGGCGACCGGGACGCTCTCTCCATTCTCTTCCTCCGCTACGCCCCATTGGTCAGAGGTGTATCTCTGCGAATTCTCCGAGACGAGGCCGAAGCGGAGGATATGGTCCAGGAGCTATTCCTCTTCATTCACCGCAAGGCTGGGGTGTACGACAGTGCGAAGAGCACCGCGCGGTCGTGGATCGTGCAGATGACGTACCGGCGGGCCATTTCGCGCTGGCGCTATCTGAATACCCGGGGGCATTACAGGAGCGAAGAGATGGACTGCTGCGCTCCGAAGTTTGCCAGCGCGGCGATTGCGCAATACGATTCGTCGCTGGAAGCCTTGTTCGGAAGAGAAGGACTGAAGAAGGTGATGGAGGAGTTGACTGCGGACCAACGGGAGACCTTGAGACTGCATTTCTACGAAGGGTACACGCTGGCCGAGATCGGGCAGAAGATCGGGCAATGCTTGGGGAACGTGAGGCATCACTACTACAGGGGCCTGGAGAAGCTGCGCAGGCAGGTGCGCGAAAGTAAATTGCAGAAGCGTTAAATAATATGGTACATAATGGAGGCAGTTCAGACGAAGATGTGTGGTCACCTATGGGACCGCATGACGAATTTTTAGAGCTTTGCGCCGTTTCCACTTCCGGCGACTTGAGCGAGGAAGAGAAGACGAAGCTGGAGAAGCACCTCGCCGTTTGCCCCGAATGCCGCGAAGCCCTGAAAGAGTTCCAAGCAACCGCTGAGATCAGTGTGCCGCTGTTTGCCGCAGCAGCTTCGGGGGAGATGCCCATCAATCCGGAGGTGTGGTCAGTGGATGCGGCGGAGGCTGCTTTCCGGGAGAGGCTCGCCCGCGAGAATGACACAGTGAGGCCGGACTCTGCCGGGGCGGGCGGAGTGAGGATAATCGGGTCTAATGGACGGAACGGGCAACCGCCTGTAAGTGAGCATTGGAACCACGTGTGGCTGCCATTTGCCGCGGCGATTCTGCTTTGCGCCACGCTGGGGATCTACGCGTATCGGGGTGGCGGCCGGAATGGCGGCGAGGATGTTCGGACGCCATCGCCGGCTACGGTGACGCCAGTTGCTGTGCTGCAGCGGCAGATGAGCGACGCGGGGCATGATCGCGCGGTGCTGCTGGCGCAGATGAAGGAACGCGACAAGGTCATCGAAGACCTGCGCTGGCAAGTCGAGCAGGCTTCGGCTGAACTGAGCAAGATCAGGGATGCGCAGATTGCCCTGCAAAGTGCGGCCAGAGCAACCGAGGAAGAGAAGCAACAACTGGCGGCAAGCCAGGCTGCTGTTACGGAGAAGCTGGCCACGTCGGCGGCATTGTTGCAAAAGACCCAAGGACAACTGGAAGCGCTACAGGGACAACGGTCGCAAGATGAGGCCGGGGCGAAGGCTTTCCAGGCCAAGGTTGGAGAGCTCACACAACTGGTGAGAGACCGGGACGCGACCATTGACCAGCAGCAGGAGCTTCTTGCGCACGACCGCGATATTCGGGATCTGATGGGGGCGCGGGACCTGTATATTGCCGAGGTTTTTGATGTGGCGAAGACCGGAACGACGCAAAAGCCGTATGGGCGAGTTTTCTACACGAAAGGGAAGAGGTTGGTTTTCTATGCTTACGACCTGGATCGGCAGGCGGGATTCAAGAACGCCAGCACGTTCCAGGCGTGGGGCCGGCGCGGGACTGATAAGCAGCAGGCGCTGAACCTGGGTGTCTTCTATGAGGATAAGGATTCGAAAAAACGTTGGGTGCTGAAATTCGATGATCCGCAGAAGCTGGAGCAGATTGACGCGGTCTTTGTGACCGTGGAACCGAACGGCGGCAGCCACAAACCGAGCGGTAAGCCCCTCCTCTTTGCTTACCTGAAAGTAGATCCGAACCATCCGTAGTGGCCTGACTACGTCCTGTGGTCAGCGGTTGCCTCGTCGTCTTTTTATTTTGGTCAATTGGTACACGCAGAAGCATCTTTGCGAAAACGGGCCGAGGAAGAGCAGGCCCCTTCCCCCGAGGAGATGCCGCATGTACAAGAGACTGTTTGCACTGTGTTTCATTCTGGTTCTTCTATTCATAATCTCCACGGCTGCGCAGTCGCCGAACGGGACTGTCAGCGGCATCGTCCTCGATCCGTCGGGTGGTTCCATCGCTGGCGCCGACATCGTGATCATCAACGATGCGACGGGCGTGAAATATTCCGGCAAGACCAATGGCGACGGGATCTACGTGGTGCCGAATCTTTCGCCAGGCTCTTATCGCATTCAAGTCTCAAACAGCGGATTCAAGACGATCATCAAGCCGGACATCGTCCTTCACGTTGGGGATGCCCTGGCGATCAACTTTACGCTGCCCATTGGTGCCTCCTCGGAAATCGTCACGGTTGAAGGCGGCGCGCCGCTTGTGAACACGGAGTCTGGCTCGGTTAGCACGGTAATCAATCAGCAGCTTATCGAAAATCTGCCGTTGAATGGCCGGAGCTTTAACACGCTCTTGCAGCTTACGCCGGGAGTGGTGATTGCACAGTCCAGCCCAAGCAGCCGTGGCCAATTCAGCGTTGCAGGACAAAGAACAAGCTCGAACAATTTCCTCGTTGACGGAGTTTCGGCAAACTTTGGCGTAGCCCCGACATTTGGTCTTGGGGCGACGGGAACGGGATCGTCTCAAGCCTTCAGCGCGCTGGGAGGCACCAGCAGCTTGGTATCGGTCGAAGCATTGCAGGAATTCCGCATTGAAACATCTTCCTTCTCCGCTGAATTTGGCCGTTCTCCCGGCGGGCAGGTCATTCTGACAACCAAAGCGGGCACGAACGAGTTCCACGGCGGCGTATACGAATATTTCCGAAATGATGCGCTGGATGCCAACGATTGGTTTGCGAATAGCGCTGGCAAGCCCCGGGCCGCGGAACGGCATAACGATTTCGGCGGATTTGCCGGAGGGCCGATTCAAAGAGACAAGACCTTCTTTTTCTTGTCCTATGAGGGCGCGCGCCTGAGGCAGCCCAACACGAGAATTGTCCAAGTTCCTTCGCAATATGCCCGTTCGATTGCGAATAGCGCGCTTGCTCCGTTTGTGGATGCTTACCCGCAACCTGACAACGGCACAGTTGTTCCCGGCGTGTATGTATCCCCATTCACTGGAAACTTTTCCGACCCCTCAACGTTGAATGCCGGAAGTGTGCGGATCGACCACGCATTCGACAGCAAGTTTTCTCTGTTTGGCCGCTATAGCGAATCTCCCTCCGAATCCGCCAACCGCAGCCAGAGCCTCAATGAGGTAGACGCGACGGAGGTTGGAACGAGAACCCTGACGCTCGCAACGACGATGATGATAAGTCACCAAACGGCGAATGCGTTGCGGGGAAACTACTCCGTCCAAAATGCGAGCTTTGTGAGCAAGCTGGATTCCTTCGGGGGTGCGATTCCACCGTCTCTGGCGGTTATGGCTCCCAATCTTCCCGACCCCGGCGACGCCAGTTTGTCATTTTATGCGTTCGGGGCGGGATTTTATCGAACCGGGCCATCTTCACGAAACCGGAGCGCTCAATGGAATATCGCTGACGATCTTTCGGTTAGCCGAGGAGCGCACCAATTGAAGTTCGGGGCCGATTACAGAGCCATTGTTCTGAATGTGCATCCTTATTTGCGTTCGCTGGGATATTTGGCGAGCAGTATCAGCAATTTTCTGACGACCGGACAAGCGAACATTGTCGGCGGGGCCGCTGTGCCGTCCCGCTTTCTGGCCCAGACAAATTCGATGTATGGGCAGGATACATGGAAGGTGACGCCGAGACTTGTGCTGACGTATGGGGTTCGCTGGGAACTGAGCCCTGCGCCGGCCGCGCGACAGGGAACGACACTGGCGGCGTGGGCCAATGTGAACGATCCAGCCAGCCTTGCGCTGGCGCCCTCGGGGACAAATCTTTGGAAAACCACTTACGGTGCTTTCGCTCCACGCATAGGTGTCGCATACCGCCTGACGCGGGAAGGGGATCTCGTGCTGCGCGGGGGATGGGGGTTGTTCTATGATTTGGCATCGGATACGGTTGGCTATTTGGCTTTAAGGTTCCCGAATTACACTTCCTTTTGTTGCGCCAGTGTATCGCTGCCGATCGCTAATTCGCTTGGATATATCCCGCCCCTATCATTGGCCCCTCCTTACCCCAATGATGCGACCGGGTTTGATCCGAATCTCAAGCTTCCACAGTCCTATCAATGGAATGTCGCTCTGGAAAAGACGTTCCAAGGGCAACAAGCAGTATCCGTGACGTATGTTGGGCAGGCGGGACGGGATCTTCTCCGGCAAGAAGGCTTGTCCCAGCCGAACGCCAATTTCTCCGGGGCATTTCTGCTGACTCAAAACACGGCCCGCTCGAATTACAATGCATTGCAAATCCAGTACCGCAGACCGCTTGCTGGCCGGGTGCAGGCTCTCCTGAACTATACGTGGTCGCACGCGCTCGATAACGCGTCGAACGATTCGGTGGCCGCAATTTCAAACACGGTTTTTTCACGCGCCAACGACTACGCTTCGTCCGATTCCGACGTTCGCCACAGTTTCTCGGGAGCACTCAGCTACGCCGTCCCGGCGTTCTCAAAGGCGGCGGCGTTAAAAGCCCTTACGAGCGACTGGTCTGTCGAGGCCCTGGTTGTGGCGCGAACGGGTTTTCCCTTCAACGCCACTGCGGTGATGGCGATTATTGGTGATGTTTATCCACGCCCGGACCGGGTGCCGGGGCAGCCGGTCTGGATTCCCAATCCATCGGCGGGAGGCGGAAAAAGCTTGAACCCAGCGGCCTTTTCGATCCCCTCCACAGTGAGACAGGGGACTGAGGGAAGGAATGACATTGCCGGCTTTGGATTGACGGAGGTGGATCTTTCCATCGGCAGGAAATTCCCCATTGGGGAGAGGGTTCAGCTTCAGTTTCGCGCGGACGCCTTCAACCTCCTGAATCACCCGAATTTTGCAAATCCGTACGGTTATGTGCCATTCGCTGTTTACCTCAAGTCGCCCTACATGTTGAATCGAGGACTCGGAGGCCTGAACTCTTTGTTTCAACAGGGAGGGCCTCGGTCCCTTCAACTCTCCCTGAAGCTCAGTTTCTGACATCCGGGAAACGGAATAACCGGGAAGAGGGGGATTCCTTTGTCCAATCGGTTCGGATTGACGGGCGGGATCTGCTTGTTTTCATTGAGTTGCTTGCTATGCGTCGAGACTATTCATGCCGCCGATTCTTCGGCAGGAGAAAAGACACCGCAAGGCAAGCGGCGTATCACCGTTGCGGACACGATCGAGATGACAAGGTGGTCCAATCGCAAGTACTTCCTCGGTGGATCACCGGATGCGCCAGTGGGGATCTTCTCCCCGGATACCAAGCACTTCTTGATTCTCGTCAAGAAAGGAAACCTGAGGCTCAACACGACCGAATCTTCCGTGCTGCTATTTCAGACGGGAGAGGTATTCCAGCAACCGAAACCTAAAACAATTCTCACGTTTTCGTCATCCTCGAATCGGGATGCCATTACAGACGTTCGGTGGCTTGGTGATAACGAAACGGTGGTATTTCTTGGCGGCAACCCCGGAGAAGCAACGCAGGTTTACAGCTTCAACCTCCGGACAAACAGTCTGAGGAAACTAACCAGTCACGCCACATCGGTCGTGTCATACGCCATCAGCAATGACGGCCAGCGGCTTCTCTACGAAGCTGATCCGTTGCTAGTAAGGTCTATCTCCAGCGCGGAAGCAGAGCGAAATGGGGTCGTAATCAGCACAGAATATCCGTCCGACCTTATGGCGAGCGCGTGTGGTCCCGAGCGCGAGTCCGAAGCGGCAAACAAGGAACTATTCGTGCAAGAAAACGGGCAAGCTCCCGTGAAGATATCTTCCGTGGATTTCTTGACGGATTATCTGCCGTTGTCACTCTCGCCGAACGGCCGATATGCGTTGCTGGCGGTCTATGTGCGGGACATTCCGGCAGTCTGGTCGGAATATGAGGATGATTTACTCCGCCCATACATCAACGCCAGGCGAAGGCCGGGTGTGCCGTCGAACGTCCAGATGTACATGCTGCTGGACCTCGGCACCCTCGAATTGTCACCGCTACTGAATAGTCCGATGTCGTGGTTTAACGCTGGGTTTGCATGGGTAGGCGACGGCAGTTCGTTGGTCGTGTCGGGGACTTATCTTCCACTGGAAGGAGTCGATGGCGAGGAGCGAGAAGTTCGGAAGAAGCACACTTTTGTGGCCGAGTTGAAATTGCCTTCCAAGCGGATTATGAAAATTACAGACGAAGAATTAAAGATAGCCAAATGGGAGCAGGAGACGGGGAGATTGTACCTGAAGTCGGGATATTGGTGGAAAGACGCGGCATCGAAGGTTTATCAGAAGCAGGGATCAGAATGGAATCAAGTTCCTGGGGCCGGTGAAGGCCAGAAAACAGCAGTTCCCTTGAATGTAACGCTTGAAGAGGGCGTGAATGCCCCGCCAGAGATCTTTGCATCTAGCTGGGACAGGAGAGCGAAAGTTCTTCTCCTCGATTTAAACCCTCAATTTTCAACTCTTCAATTCGGAAAGGTCGAACCGGTAACCTGGAAAGCCACGGATGGGCACGAAGTTGTGGGAGGGCTTTACCTGCCGCCCGATTACGTCCCGGGGAAACGGTATCCGCTGGTGATTCAAACACATGGCTTCAATAAAAACAGATTTTGGATTGATGGGCCATGGAATAGCGCCTTTGCGGCACAGCCGCTTGCGTCGGAGGGGATGGTTGTTCTTCAGGCGGGCGGGTCGCCGGATGCTGATGAAGACTTGAAAGTTGACAATACTCCCAGGGAAGGGCCGTGGCATATGGCGGCGTATGAAGGGGCGATTGATTATCTGGATGCGCGGGGGTTGATCGATCGAAGCCGGGTCGGAATCATCGGGTTCAGCCGAACGGTTTACTACGCCGCTTTTACACTTACTCATTCGAAATATCCGTTTGCTGCTGCAACACTCGCGGATGGTTTTGACGGGGGCTACGTGAATTACATGGTTTGGGGCGGCAGCCCAGATTATGCGGGGGTAAACGGGGCCGCGCCGGCAGGCCCCGGTTTGAAGCGATGGCTGGAGTCTTCTCCTGGTTTTAATCTGGATAAAATTAACGTTCCGTTGCGCCTGGAATACTACGGTCGTGGGGGAGTCCTTGGCGGATGGCAGTTCTATTCCGGGCTGAAGCTTTTGAATAAGCCAGTGGAATTCACCTGGCTTCCCTATGGAACTCATCTCCTTGTAAAGCCATGGGAGCGGCTGACTTCTCAGCAGGGCAATGTAGACTGGTTTGCTTTCTGGCTCCTGGGGAAGCAGGACTCTGCCCCATCCAAACGCGCCCAATACGAGCGATGGAAGGAATTGCAGGGACGTTCGGAGACGCCAGTCCGTCCATCCAATTGAATCCAGACTGCGGAAAGAAGAGCCAGGACGCTCCATGGATCGGTGCGTCCTGGTCATCAGCAGTTATTCGTCTGCTTCGTACGCCGCGGTGGTGTGCACGGGATACCCGGGCACAATGCTATCCATCGGTCCCTGGGACTTGATGCCCTGGATCGTATGGATGGCTTCTTTCGCGGGACTGATTTCCGGCTTCTGGTATTGCATGCGTGTTCTCCTTTTTTGATTTGCTTGTTGAAGGTGAATGGAATGCCGGGGCGTCTGTCAACTCACGCGCCCCGGCTGGCTGTTACTCGTCGGCCTCGTACGCAGCCGCGGTGCTGGGCCGTGACGGATCGACGTTGTCCAACGCGATTCCGCCCTTCTGGCCTTGGATTGCAGCGGTTGCCTTGGCCAAAACGACGACTTCTGGTTTCACGTATTTCATGTTGTTCACCTCCTTTCTGGTCTAGGTTGTTCTTCGCTGAGCGAAGTTCTTATGCGGAAGAAAGAGATGCTTTCCTTCCGACGATGCCGGGTACTCCGTTTCGTGCGCTGCTTCCCGATAAATCGAATAAATCCGAATCCGCCAGAGTTTTGAGCCACATTTCGATGAGGATGCTTCGAATCAGCGGCAGGACGGCTGCTTCCTGCCCGTGGCGAACTCTTTGAAGGGTTGCGCGGAAGGCATCGCCATCGATGATTCCGAGGGACTCGCTGACCATATCGCGGCTTATTTCAGAAAGGCTGGCCCATTGTGAGGTGATTGCCGCAAGGGGTGTTTTCGATACGAATGCTTTTTGCTTTCGATTCAGGATCTCATCGGGAACGATTTCCGCCAGGGCGCGGCGCATGAGCGAGCGGCGGTGATGGGGACGAAGGATCTGTTCTTGCGGGACGGAGTACAGAAATTCGAGCAAATTGCGGTCGAGAAATGGATAACGTTTTTCGTAGGGGGGATCGGGCGCAATCGTAAAGGTTGCGAATTGGGAGCGCAGTGCTTCGAGCGTGGTCAGATTGTCTTGGAAGCTGGGTAGGGGACCGAAGAAGCGTTTTCTCGGTTGGTAGGCCCAGAGCGCGTGCCAGTTGCGTCTTGCGAATTCAGGTCGCAGCCACGGGATAGCGCCTTTGTGATTCTTGAGCCCGGCGAGCGTCCGCGGCAAGAAGGCTTTGACGGTATCGGACAGGAGATACAGTACGGGTTTTCTTTTTGCCTGAGCCCACACCATGGCATGGTGTAGAAGCTGACCCAGCCGGGCTTTCGCCAGCAGGTCGCAAAGGGCTGGGGTGGGATCGGGTACGCCCCCAAGAACTTCATCTCCGCCTATGCCGGAAAGCAGGACGCGATTTCCTTGTGTGCGCAAGCAATCGGTGAATTGGCGGGCGCTTTCGCTCTGGCCATTGCTTATGCCCGGTGTGGCTGAAAAACCATCCGTTTTGCCGTCAAACTGAAAGGGTTGCTGTTGCCCGACGTCGATATGCCGGCCGTGCCGGCCACGCTTTTCCTCGACCTTCATAAAGTAGGGCCGTTCGTTCCAGTGTGGTTCCGAGTCGTTGAAGTAGGAAATTGTATCCAGTCGGGGTGTTTCGGCAAGTCCCTGGCCCATGAGTAGGTCGGCGATGCAAACGATCGATGATGAATCCATCCCGCCGCTGAGTTCGGCAAGTGCGGGGGTATCCGCGCGGAGCCGCTGGGCGACGGACTCGCGGAAGAGCATGCGAAAGTGCTCTTCGTATTCGGCATCGGTGCGATAATGGGTTTGCCTGCCCGGATCAAAATCCCAATACTTTCTGACCGTTTGCTTCCCGGTTTGTAAGAGCACGGAGGATGATGGAGGGACGGCATGAATCCCTGCATAGGGCGTCAGATGAGAAGGGGGAAAGAGCGAGAGCCAGCCGGCAATGTACTCTTCACAGAGAGCGAATGTTTCTCCGGCAAGCAGCACGAGTGGATCGAGAACGCTGCTCCAGGTGACTTGGGTGTTGTCGAGCGAATAGTAGAGATGGCGCGAGCCGATGGGGTCTTTGGCCAGGACCAGCGAGCCCGTGCTGGGATTCCAGATTGAGAGAGCCCAATCGCCAATGAGCTTGGCAAAGCAGTCGGTTTCCCAGCGTTCATAGGCCGCTGCGACAATCGAAACATCCGGGGAATTGCTTGTAACAACGTCGCCCAACTGGCGGATAAGCTCCGCGCGGTTGTCCAGGCGACCGTCCCAGGTGATCGCCATGCCGGATGCCGTGACGTGGGGTTGTAGTTCTCGGCGGGATTCCTTCGTGGTGTGGAAGGAATGGTAGAGAATGCTGACGTTGTCCTTGAAGTAGGAACTGCCGCCATCCGGGCCATACGGGGCAATGGCCGGCTTCACCTTTTCGAGATAGTCCCGGTCCACCGGTTTGCCATCGAAATTCCATCTTCCAAACTGAACGCTCACGTGTAGCCCCCTTCCCTTGACGAAGATTCTCAGCAGCGGTCAAGCACCGCGTACATCTCCGTGGTGTACGGCTTGTCGTTTACCACTCGTCCGTCCACTTCGACCCAGGCGTGCGCCTTGAACGGCATTTGCTGCGCACCGATGACCATCTGTGCGGGCACGCCGTATTTCTTCAGAAGGCATGCCGTTGCGGCCGACCGCTGCAAGCAGAGCGCCTCTTTCCAATACCAGATACACGCCCTGTCGATGGCGGAACAGATTTGTTCGATGGCATCGAGAGTTGGCGCCTGCCTTCGGACTGGATAGTTGCGGACCTTGGCGTAGAGCGCCGCAAAGTTGCCTCGGGCCAGGTAGAGGTCGAAATGAATCAGTTTCCAGTACGCTTTCAGAACAAGAAACGACATGACGCCCTCCTTTCACACAGATAGCTGCAATTGAGCGCAGAGAAATGCCATACGGTCCGTCAACGCATCGATCCGCTCGCTCAAGGGAAGCACAGGCGAGTGCCCGCGAAATTTGCTGTAATCGAGAAGGATGGGGTGCTGGGAAACATTGGCCGCTTGAAGGCGAGCGGTCATTTTGCGGGCATGGAGGGGATTGCAACTCCGGTCGGCATCCCCGGAAACGATTAGTGTGGCCGGATAGGCTACTCCTTGCCGCACCTGATGATAGGGGGAATACTTTGCGAGGACTTCGAAATCGTCCGCGTCCTCCGCAGTCCCGAATTCATCGTGCCAGACATGCGCGTTGTCAAAGAGGTGATAGCGAAGCATGTCCAACAGCGGAACCATGCAGACGACAGCGCGAAACAGGTCCGGGCGCTGCGTGAGGGCTGCGCCTACGAGCAAGCCCGAATTGGAGCCGCCGAAGATGGCGATCTTTTCCGGGGAAGCTCGTCCAGTGTTGATGAGCCATTCTGCGGCTGAGAGGAAATCGTCGTAAGCCGTCTGGCGATTCCGTCGTTTGGCGGCGTTGTGCCATTTCTCGCCGAATTCGGATCCGCCACGAATGTTTGGCAGGGCAAACAGACAGCCACGCTCCATGAGAAAAGCAACAAAGACGCTGAACTGCGGCGTCATGGAAACACCGTAGCCGCCGTAGGAGGTCATGATGGTCGGATTTCCGCCTCTTTCGAGAACATCTCTGCGGCCTACGAGGAACATGGGAATGGTTGTTCCGTCATTGGACGGGTACCAGACTTGAGAATGGATGTAGTTTGCAGAATCGAAAGGCGTGCTTCGCCTGGCCCAGAGCGTGCGCTCATTGGTTCTTGCCGAATAACGAAAGGTAGCGATAGGTTCGGCGAATGATTCGGATTCGATGAGCAGTTCGTCGCTATCCGGCGAACCGCCGATCATGCGAACCGTTTCGTCACTTCGAATCCGCATTTCCCCAATCTTTTTGCCGCTGAAGTCGAAGATGTAAATCTTCTGAGTCATCTGCTTCGTGCAGGAGACGAATATGCAATCCCCGACAACGAGCCAATTATTGATGAGCATGTCGCTCTCGGGAATGATGTCGCTCCATTGGTGTTCCCCGTTGTCCCGTAGATTGATTTCTACGATGCGGCGGTTTGGCGCATCGCGATCGGTAAAAGCCAGAATCCTGTTACCCAAAAGCCTCACCTCAAGCCTGTAGTCAATTCCGCGGAAGATCGGTTTTGGCAAGGCATCTCCTTCCAGTGGTTTGAAGTAGATGTCGGTGAGTGTTTTCTCCAGAAACCAGTACACGAAAAAGACAAGATGTGCGTTTTCAGAGAAGAAACCTAGCCGAACCTTCTCGTTCTCGCCGGCAAAGAAAACCTCGTGGTCCTCGCTGAACGATGTGCCCAGAACATGACGGTATGCAGCCCGGTAAAAGGGGCGCTTCGTGTCCAATGCTTCGTGTGCGTAGTAGAAACTCTTTCCATCTGGCGCGAACGCAAACCCTCGCAGGTAGCCACGGGGAAGGAGATCCGGGAGGCGCATGCGAGTTTCGATGTCGAGCAACTCGAAGGTTCCTGTCTTTTCTCCTCCTTCCTTCACTTCGTACAGGAGCAATCGTCCGTCCTGTGAGACACGGAGTGGTTTTATGGCTGTGTATACCCCGCTTCCTCTTGTGGCGGGGTCAATGAGAAGTTGGTCTTCCCCATCGGCACCCTCACGCATGTAAATGCAGGGCTGTTCCTGGTCGGGAAGACGCTTGCGGAAGAAATAGCGGTTCTCCGCCTTTTGCAGAGAGTCATAGGTTTCAACAGCGAGAAATTCGCGGATACGGTCGCGAATGTGATCGCGGCCCGGAATACTGTCCAGGTAAAAACGCGCATAACGAGTCTGTTCTTCGATCCAAGCGCGGGTACGGGTTGAGTCCTGGTTTTCGAGCCAGCGGTAGGGGTCCGTCACGGGTATGCCGTGCAAGATTTCGGTGACGGGTTCCTGCAGGGAGATAGGCGGAGGTGTCACGGACACAGGCATTCGATCCTCCTGTTCTCAAGGGCATCTGCCTCTCGTTTCATTCGTCTGGCCAGACTGCGGAAATAGGCCGCTGTTTGTGGATGGGCAAGCCGTGCCGAGTCACGCCAGGTGTTGTTGGCGACGGCATAGGTGAAGACAGCTGCGAGTGGCGCGAGAGTTAGGGAACGCGAAATGGCAAGGGGTGAGGCAAAGCATTCCCACTGTTCCGCGTACGATGAGGTTAGCTCTGCTTGTCGTGAGAAACTTTCCGGGCAAAGGCGCGTGAAATGTTCTAGCAGGTACTGAAACGTGAGAAATGGATGGCCAATGGCGGCCTCGGCCCAGTCGATGAAAATACATCGGTCCCCGGAGACGAGGATATTCCCCGGATTGAAATCGAGATGATTCAACGTGTCTGGAATGCCGCTTGCGGCGAGGTCCGACAGTGCGTCTTTCAATCTGGTACTCAGAGCCAAGAGATCTTCAGGCGACAGGACGGAAGGAGGAGTCTTGGTTTGATGTTTCATGAGTTCGGCCATGATTGCGAAGAAATCGTCCACGCAGTTCAGGAGCGATGTCGCGCTGATATCGCGGCATCCCGCAGCCAAAAGACGAGGGGTTTCATGGAGAGACGCAATCTGCAATTCCGCAAGCCTTGCCGAGACTGTCTTCCAGGCCGCGAAGTCAGAGTCAGCACTTGGCATTGTTCCTTCCGCTTCCGTCATAAGCCAGGCATGCCACTCCGGGCGAGATGCGACGATGTGCGGGAGAAAGGAGGGGAAAAGCGTGGCGAGGGTAGAAACAATCCGGAATTCATGGAGGTTTGGTTCCCCGACAGCCTTGAACCAAAGGGCGGGGCCATTCGTCTCGAAGCGAATCAAGTTAAACGCAGGACTTGCGTTCAGTTGCTGGAATTGGCCCGTAAGTTGAAGATCGAGGGGCTGAATCCGCTGCTGAATCCAACTCTGGAGGGTGCCCAGCCAGCCCGGCATGGCAAACGGCCCCGTGTTCGCGGATGGACCGTCAGTCCCGATGCCCATCAGCGCCGCATGGATCTTGCGGAAGTCTCCCGAATCCCGGAAAGAGGTGTCTGTCAGCGAGGACAATGGAACCCAGCAGACCAAAGGCGGCAGCAGACCGTTGGGATAGGTGCATTCCATTATCTGGAACTGAGGTGAAGAGGAATCCGCCGGCGGCTCGCAAGCGAAAGAAAATAGCGAATAGGTGTCGAGGTCCCACCGCTTCTTCACTTCGTTGTTGATTTGCTCCGCGACCCTCTGTTGCCGGGGAATGTCTACCGAAGGCAGCGCATAATGCGGACCATCCGGGAAACATAGCAGTTCCGTTCCATGGCGGCGCGTGAGGATGAGCCGGTAGGTGTTGCGGTCGATTTGTTGCTGTGCGCTCATGCTAGCCTTTCCGCTGGATCATGCGCCGCCATCTCGCGGATGAGATTGAAGAAGCTTGTGTTTTTCAAGGCACGCGATGAAT
>Ga0315268_10001263_pt1 | contig 29036 bp, 27 predicted proteins | sample C1_top_MG_FD_204535 | JGI IMG/M metagenome (GOLD analysis project Ga0315268, IMG submission 204535) | Sediment microbial communities from Yellowstone Lake, YNP, Wyoming, USA - C1_top | ecosystem: Environmental > Aquatic > Freshwater > Lake > Sediment | place: USA: Wyoming | collected 2017-08-01
ATAATATCTGATGAAACTGTTGTGCTTTCGCTTGAGAAGATAATCGATAGGTTGAAGCTGCACAGGAATCCTGTGATGGTTTATTGCAAGAATCCTAAGACTGGCGTGATACGGGATGGCTGCGCTCCAGAGATCGTCAGGTTGATGACACCTGAACAGCTGAAAATATACGACCCGTACTTGCCGTGTCCGGGTCATCGTATAGAGCCTGAGAAGATTGAATTCCCTTTTGACGGCTGGGCATTGGCGCTCTTTGTGCAGAAGTGGTATGAGCAGTGCGATAACCCGCCTTGGTTTGATAAATGAGCCCATCGTAATCTTTATAACTAAGTAAGGCTAATTATCCTAAAAAAGGTGATTCCATGAAACACATCATTATATCGATTCTTGTCATACTTCTGGTTGCTCTGTTTGGCTGCGCCAAGCAGGCCCCGGTGCAACCTCAAGTTCAACCATCTGCTCCTCAGGCTCCAGTTGTTGTAACGCCTGCTGTACCCGTGGCACCAGAACCAGTGCAACCAGCGCCAACACCTTCTCAGCCTCCTGAATTGCAGGAGCAGGAAAAGCAGCTTACGATTACAGGCACTGATATTACCACAGCTCACAAGACAGATATATTGAGTGATATCAACTGCACTGTCAAGGATAAAATTCCTCAATCATTTACCATGACTATAACCAACATTGAGAACAAGACCTGGCGCTTTGAAGGTACGAATACTCACGACAGGAATACTATAGATTATCCTATCATGATAATAAATGCGCTTCAGGTGACTTATGATACTATTGCAACAGCTTGCGGCAAAATAGTCCTGAATTCTGGCGAGTCTGTTTCGTGCAGGTTTGATTATGCTCCTGCATCCAATATGCGCGGAAAGATCAACCTCCGCTCAGGCTTGGACCCATCTGGCGTCCAGAAGAAAAATACTGTTGTCCTTAAGACAGTAGACCACGCAGTAGAGCAATGGTTCTATTGCCAGTGATTGGTTGATGTAATTAGAGCAGCGCCTCCGCTTCTGCGTCTATAGATAAAGAGTAGCGTAAGCTGGCCTCATAGAAGCGTCTTCTTATATTAAATTAGAACTTCCGCCAGCAAATCAATATAGCAGCGAGGCGCTGCTCCATTAAAATAGAAAGTATGAAAAAATTATTTTGCAGCTAGCTTGATATCCTCTTCCTGGACAGTCTTTCTTCCTGCATCGCTGAGTTGTCTTACCTCGATTAATGAGTAATCCTCAGAAATATTGACCGTCTGCTCCAGTCATGACTCTTATGATGCTTCTTGTATCAAGCGGCTTTCGAAGCGAAAGTTTTATTCCTTTGGCAGGGTTGTAGTGTGTGATCAAATCATCTATTGTCATTACAAATGTCCATTTAGATCCGTACAATTCCTGTTGCAGGATAAATATCCTCTCATCGTCTTGAATTCTGGGTGTTTTCACGACATCATTGGCAGTAGATACAGATTCTGACCTCATCATATCTGGAAATTTCATCTTGAACCCAGCATATTCTTGTGGATAGCTTGCATATGCAGAAGACATTTCAAGCATGGTAGCAAGACACATCGCCGCTGCTGATAATTTTTGTTTCATTCTCTCACCTTTGCGAAAGCGCAACATTCTATTCTATTATTCATATTCATTACCGCTGAACATTTTACTTTTCCCTCTGTACACTGCTTTGAATTCCTCGCAGTACTCTTCCCACATCCTCTGGCACTTTCCTGTCGAAGGGCACCACTGGTAACCTGCTGTGGGAATACAACTATGAGCATCCACACCACCTCCTACGAGAGCGCTGTGAACTTCCTCATCACATTCTACTGGCTTTGTTTGCGAGCAGCCTGCCAGTGCAAGAGCTCCTATCAATATAACATCCAATGTCTTCATTTTTTATCTCCTCCATTATTTTGGTATGGCCTCTTTTTCTCTGAAGCGTACCACCCTCTTTCATCATCGTGACTTGATGTAACTACTAAGTAGTAATAATGAGGGGTATATATATTTATTGCATATATTTTATATAAATAATAAGAATATTTATAATTTATATAGAGAAGTATATTAACACTTACAAGATAATAATAAAACTAGTGAAGCGAGACCAGTAAACGCTGAGAGACACTCTTCCGATATAATCGCTGAAGGATCAGGGTCTCAAGGCAGGCGATGAGATTGAGCATGAAGATAATCATTGCATAATCAAGAAAGTATACACTGCTGGGTCCACCGATATCCAAGTTCTTGTAATAAAGATAGTGCACATAATAAATACTATGCAATTACTCTTGATTGATGATAGAATTAAAGAAAATGAATTAAAAAAATTTATTTTGCAGCTAGCTTGATATCCTCTTCCTGGACAGTCTTTCTTCCAGCGTGCTTTGATATCTTTGCAGACTGTTGTCCTATATCCTCAGCTATCTCCTTTAAGATGTCTGAGAATGCGACTTTTGCTTCTTCGCTCACTCTCTGTGCTCCTGCATTCTTGAGTATCCTTTCTGATATTGCGAGCGGGATTACGTGTTCTCTTGTCTTTGACATATTTTCACCTCACTGGTTGATTATAAACAAGGAATGGTTTTAGTATTTAATATTTACGGTTTTTTAGCCAAGAAAAGCCCTATTAAGCCTCAGATGCCTGAAATCACAGCCTTTAAGCCTCAGAAGTGCAGGAAAATAGGTATAGCTTGACTTTAGTGGCTGGAATGCCACCTAGCGAGCTGTGATAAATGAATCAATAACAATCGCAGTCGGGCAGATAGCAGGTATTCATGAATCAATGCGAGCGCGGCATTCCAGTTTTGCTTAGTTTCATACGTTATATAAAAAGCCTTAAGAACTTAGAAACTATATATTATTGTGGAGGTCGGGAGCTATGTATGAGCTGAATTTGGCTGCAAACCTCTATGACATCGAGAAGGCATATCGTGAGCCTCTCTTGAAAAGGATGATAGCTGGGTTAAAACCAGGTGAGCAGGAGAGGATCTGGGGAGCGAAGTCTTTCCAGAAAAAAAATTAGGGGGGAGCGGCAATTAAAGAGAAATTTGAATCAGTCTATCTGCCTTTGTTTTCTATGTATTCCCTTAGCGTTGTATAGATTTTATCTGCTGGCTCTATCGAGTCGTCCACCAGGATTCCCTTCAGTCCTACAGTGATGGCAGGACTTACATGGATGGATATACTGCTAAGCGGTAATTTCTTCTCTAACTTTTTTGTTATATCTGCGGTCAGCCCTTGGATGTTCTGCTCAAGGACATTAGCTATTGCAGTATCAAGGCTGATAGCAGACATTCCATCTATGCGTGCCGCATCATAATCAGGCCTTGCTACTGAGACATGCATCCTGACTTCGCCGGATTCCTTGATGCCTGATGTGAACTCATATTCTGTGCCGTTTATTGATTCATTCTTTGTGTAGAATCCGTATACAGGCTGCAGCCTATCATCCTGGAATCTGTCGCGTACGAATCCGCTGAACGCGAGTCTAGCCATCTGCATCTTGTATAGGTTATCTTCCATCAACACCACCATCACACCACCATTTCAGAATTATCTGAAAGTGTTTCCACTCTCTTTTTTTATTGAAGAATTGCAGGTCATTCTTAAATCTTTCCAGCAATAGAGTCAATGCCGCCTAGCGAGCAGCAAGTTAACCGACCAGAACTTGTGCAGTCGGGCAAATAGAAGCGATTCTACTTTTCGATGCGAGCGCGGCATTGACGAGATATCTCTTAAAGCAAGCTCGTCAAATGCTGGAATGCATACACAAGTCCGCTCCACTTTATAGTCGCGATGCCTAGTGAGTTTAGCGCAAACAATAGTCCTGCAAGCACGACTCCTTCAAGTATCCATGCCAAGAATGCGCGTATTATTCCTATCCTGAATGCGAACATATAGACGCCAATCAACAAAAATGCGACGATAAGCGGTCCTATTGCTCCAAATAGAAGAGAGATGAGGAAAATCAGCAGAGCGCACACGACTTTTATGATTAGTGCATTGATCATTGTTATGCGTCCGCCAAGAAGCTTGACTATGATATACAAAGGAAAGACAGTGATGATAAATAACAGCAATACTAGCCATATCAGTCCAGTAGTATCTATTTTGACCACCCGAAATAATTATTGCAGAGAATTATATAAATGTTTGCAACTAATATTTTGAGAATATCTTGTGCAGCTCTCTCGCATTCGTAACACCAGAGAAGTCATATTTCTTTTTTGATATGAAGAATGGCCACATCATGTCTCCGCCTATGCCTCCGTGTGCGCCTACGTGTTGCGCGAATGAGACTGCGACACCATCTGAGTAGTCGCCGAATAGCACAAGGTCTCCTAAGAACCTTACTTTGTTGTACTCTGTCAGCTGTTCGATGAGCAGTTTCTCGTCGCCATATGCGCCCAGGAAGTCCTTGCCTTCTTTATTGACAGACTGAGCCACATTTATTTTTCCGCTCCTGTGCAGCAGCGCAAAGCCATCTCCATCTTTCACCATTATTATCCCTATGCTCTTGTTAGTGAGAAGCTTGTCGATGAGCTTAGGGTATTTCTTGTTTATTTCCTTGATGTCCATCCTTTCTTCAGAGACATTGAAGTATACATTTGCCAGGCAGCATGAGTCTGACACAAATATCTGCTCTTTGTCTTCCCATGAGAATGGGTATTTCTTAGGCCGGACAACTCGCAACACGCCATACGCGAATTTGCTGACTATCCATCGTAGCGGCGTTGATACATAGCTGAGGAAGTCGATTGTCTTGTTCATGACAAGTCTTGCAGTGCTGAGCCTTCCCTCGAACGCGCTTGATAGCCCGAAGCTCTCGACTTTTGTGCATTTCGAGATGTACTCTGCGAGTGTCATTCCGTTTATCTCTTCGAACGGCACCCCCTCGACATGCCCATGGTCAGACATTATGAAAATATCATATTTGTCGCCAGCTTTCTTGCACAGCTTCTTGATACGCCTATCAAGCGCACGCAGAGCGAAATACGCAGCAGTGGAATTAGGCCCTCTCATGTGTGCCATGTCGTCGTAGTTTAGGTAGTTGATGTATATCTTTGGTACTTCTCGCCTTATGTCAAGCAGCACTGCAGTCGTTATTATTTCTGTAAGTATCGCATCGAGGAATATCCTCCTGAATGGGACCCATGCGCCATAGATTCCTTTTTTCTTCTTGCCTAGCACGCGGAAAATCGGGTAGGTAAGCACCTCAGCAGTCTCTATTGTGAATTCTGCCAGTGTGTAATACAAAGTCCTCAGCGCAGAGACTGGATTAAGTAGCAGGATGAACCAGATGTCTGCCTCTTTTATCCTCTTGAAGCGCTTGGTCTTTGTCATCGTGCTCATCGTGAGTATCGACCTGCCGGCACCTCCTGAGAAATGGTTTGAGTATGATGAGCCGTGCTCAAGTATCCCTTTCTTTTTTGAGAAGTATTTTGTTTCTAGTTGTTCCACGTGCAGGGGGTTTCCGCAGCTTATCACTTGCTTCGATTTCTTGTCGACGAACCGAAATCCTGGTATCATGGAGTTGTCGCCGTACATTATGCCTGATTGCACAGCAGGTGTGCCGCTCGGCACTCCGCAATTGTATCTCTGGAATATGTAGCCTTCTTTCTCGACCAGGTGCTTCATGAACTTGCATGAGTCGCTCTTGAAGAATTTTTCTAGTATGGAATATGGCAGCGAATCTATCTGTATGACGATGAATTTTTTCTTTGTTGGCAGCTCTTTCTTTAGCTCCAGCTTCTTTATTATAGAATCGTATTTTTTGTCAGAAAGGGTTCTGTGAGGTTTTGCGCTCATTTTCACTTATTTACCCTTCCGTCCTGCCAGTCCTTGAGTATCATCCTTGATGCTGAGAATGTGTCTGCCAATCCGCCTTTCTTCAGGCGTTTGAGCTTGAATGCTATTTTTTCTAGTGTCTCTTGCGGATCGTCAGTAGGTTCGACACCATAATGTTTGGCGACGATTGGGAATCTTTCAATTAGTTCCATGGCGCTCCCTTCAGGGTCTTTGAGGTTTGTGAATGTCTTTGCAGCTGTCAGCGCGTGCTTTGCCTCGTCCTTTTCATTGTATGGAAAGACTCCTGGCGTGTCTAGGAGATACATCCTCTGTGTTATCTTGATGAGCTGTATGCCTTTTGTGTAGCCTGACACTGGCGATGTCGGTGCTGAACTTCGGCCTTTCAGCGCGTTTATTATCGAGGATTTGCCTGTGTTGGGATAGCCTAGCACTCCGACGCTGAATTTGTCTTTCGGCGCGTTCTTCATTATCTCCTGGCGCAATAGCTTTGTGCCTAAGCGTTCTTTGGCAGAGACAAATACGCACGGTTTTAAATCCTTGGGCAATGTTTCAGAAAGGTCTTTATTGACCAGGTCGCATTTGTTTATGACGTATATCAGCGTCTTTCCTGATTTTCTTACCTTGTTCTCTATCTCCTTGTTCCGCGTCTCATCGACACTCCTTGCGTCCAGCACTTCTAGAAGTATGCTGGCATGGTCTATGACCTTGTTGACAAGTCTCCAGTAGTTTGACATGCATTAGAATCAGATAGGCCATTTTATAAAGGTTTTGTAGAAATTTGAACAAAAAAATTACTCGCGCTTGGAGTAGTAGACCTGGCATCCAGGGCACAATGCCCCGCTTGTCTCGTTTCCGTCTTTCCTGAATGTGTGCCATCTTGCTATGACTCCATCTTTTCCGCAGAAATGGTGGAAGTAGTTGCTGACACCTCCTCTTTCTTTGTCAAGTTCTGCTGAATGCACGCAGTACAGTTTTGATCCGCAATCATGGTTTCCTATCTCGTTCATGTAATAGTTCTTCTCGAATCTGCCTATGTCTTCAGGCGGCAGCATGGATAGCACCATGTCTAGCTCGATTTCTGTGAATACTTCTGTTATCTCCACATCCCACACCTCGCAAAGTTGAATGTGCTGTCCAGAATTAGCATATTATAAAACCTTTTTGTTTTGTTTATAAGTTGAATTCTTTCTTCACAGTATCGACCAGTGCAGCCTCGTCCTGTGCTAACGCAATCATCCGTCTTTTCCCGGCAGCGCCATCTACGTTGTTGCAGAACCATAGCGCATGCTGCTTGAGTTCTGGAAATCGTTTTATCTTCTGCACTTTGTTGTAGAGTGAAATAAAGTCAAGCAGCAGTTTTCCTTTTTCCTTCTCATTGAGTTCCTTTACGGTCTTGCCTTTCATCAGTAGCTCGCTGCTCTGCTTGAATAAGTAGGGATTTCCCATCGCGCCGCGACCTATCATGGCGAAATCGCATCCAGTCTGTTCAATCATCTTCGCAGCGTCTTCTGGTTTCCAGATGTCGCCGTTCCCGACTACAGGTATCGAGACTTTTTCCTTGATCTGTTTTATCGCTGTCCAGTTTGCTTTGCCGCTATACTGTTGCTGTTTTGTCCTGCCGTGCACTATGACAGCTGATGCGCCTGCGTCCTCTACAATCTTGGCAGCTTTTACATGATTAAGCGATTGTGAATCCCATCCTATCCGTATCTTTGCAGTCACAGGCTTGTCAGTTGCACCTACAATAGCTTGTATTATCTTGGTCATCCCTTCAGGATGCTTTGAGAAATATGCTCCCATCTTCTGTCCGAGTATGTCTGAGTCAGGGCAGCCGAAGTTCAGGTCTATGATGTCGCAGTACTCCTCTACAAACTCAAGCGACTTTATCATTATTTCAGTATTGTTTCCTATGAGCTGCACTGCAAGAGGCCGCTCTTCAGGCACAAAATCCACAATAGTATCACGGTTGCGCTCTCCTTTCACAAGCGCCATCGAGTGTATCATTGGAGAAAAAACAAGACCTGCGCCATAGTTGTGGCACATCAGGCGGAATGCTGTGCAGTTGACGCCAAGTAGCGGCGCTAGCATGACTGGATTATCTAGCTTTACGTCGCCTATTTTTAGATTGGATTTCATTTTAGAAAAATAAAAGAAAAAAAATTAATTTACTGCTTTATCTCGTAAGCTACGCTTATCTGTGCGCTGACAGTCACTTTCGATGGTGACAGATCTGGTGCAGGCACTGATTTCATATCACCTGCTGCCATTTCTGACATCGCGTATCTCACAGGGTACGGGTAATTGACATTGGCTTCGCTTATGCTTGAGATTCCGCCGAGTGTGACCCCCATTCCTGCCGCGATTGCAGTTGCCTTTTCTCTTGCGCTTGCAGATGCCTGTGCGAGTGCTTCGCTGTTGACATCCTTCTTCTTTGCAGGAGTGAGCGAGAACTGTACGCTATCGAGTCCATTAGCGCCATTGTCTACTGCTGTCTGCAGATAGCTGCCTATCTTTTCTATGTTCACGGTTGTTATCTTCAATTGATGGGATACCATGTAACCATCATCAACCGACTCCTGCTTTACAGGGTCCCATTTCTGCTGTGGCCAGAGGTTGTAGTTTGTAGTCTCCATCTCTGCATCTGTCAGGCCTGCTTTCTTGAGCGCTTCCTTGACTGTCTTCATGATCCTGGAATTGCTGTCCTGCGCAGTTCTTGCAGTAGGGTCCTTTGTCTGTACCCTTATGTACATTTCTGCCTGGTCAGGATCGATTTCAATCTCTGATTGTCCTGTGACGCTGATTGTGCTCTTGTCTACAGCACCCGTCCCGGAAACCGCCACGGTCTGCTGTGGTGCATTATGGATTGAGTATGCCATCAGGCCGAAGCCCAGTGCCAGTACAACAACCATCAATAATCCCATATAGTGTTTGTGTTCTTCGTGCATAATAATCACCCTTGATTGTTATTGATGAATACTAATGCCTAGTATATATAAATATATTCTGAAGGGTATCATCCTGATTGAAGTCATTAAACACGTTCTACTGGCTTTAAAGACAGTATAAGTGAAGAATTCAATTGACTATATATCCATCTGCATCCACTATGATTGCAATATCATCCTTTAGGTTCTTTTCCTCTGTCCCCACATCATCTCCCATGAACCTTTCTATGAAATATAGCTTCTCACCTTGTTTCAATGTATATGACTGGTCTTTGTATTCGGGGTTGGTGCTTGTAAGCGTAATCTGGAAAGAGCCATCTGCAAGCACTGTTTTCTTCATGTCAAATCCTGCCATCGCTGCTTTCGCATCAGCATCAAGAGCGTCTCCAGAAATCAGGAATGCATTTTTCGAATCTGGTGAATCAGAAAATTTCACCTTGCCTGAATCTGCTGCTGCAGGCGTATTGATAGCAGGTGTCGGACTGCTGACTGGTGCAGTTGATTGGTTTGCGCATGCTGTCAGAAGCACAAGGACAAGTGCAAGCACAGCTACAAGTCCGATAATATTTGCTTTGACCATAGAGTTATGATGACAGCAGGATTTATATAATTTGTGAAGTTTTATCCATTCCATGGAAAAATGCTTTTTATGCGGAAAGGAAAGTACAATATACAATGACCAAGGTATTCCTATGTGTCGCCTTCACAAGGACCATGAGGCAGCCAACCTGAAATGTCCTACATGCGGCAAGGACCTTGATGTGATGAAAGGCAAATTCGGCGCGTTCCTGAATTGCTTTGGATGCGGCAACATCAGCCTGTACAAATTCAAGCAGGTAGGGAATATTTATTTTATCAAGAAGAAATAGTTCTAATCGCTGCTCTTTGTCATGAACCCGGAGCTTATTATCTCTATTCCGCACACGCAGTTGCCATCATATAATTTGTTGCAGTAGTCGAAACTGCCGTCGCATGTCACCTTGACATCATTATCTTTGAAGCACGTGTTCTTCTTGAGTGTGCAGTGGTCAGGGACCATATAGCAGGGTATCTTCTTTCCCAGGTATTCGCACCAGTAGTTGTCCTGTGTGTCGCCGACATACTGTGTCGGGAAGTCTGTCAGGCTTGAGTTGCCGCAGGCACAGTTACCGTATGTCGCTGAGCATGTCCGAAAGTCGCTTTTGCAAGTCACTGTTGACGTGGCGATTGTCCCGTCCAGAGCCATGACCTGCTTGTTGCATCTGAATACTCCTGTCGTGCAATTTCCTGAATTTGACAGGTCTATGTCAGGTGTTGCCTGCTCTTCTGTGGTGTCGCTCATCCCGCATACGCAGTTCTGGAATGATGAGCAGCACTGTTCATAATCTCCTTTGCACACTACGGGTTTTCCATTGTCATAGCAGTCGTTGTATTCTGCTGTGCATACATCATCTCCAGGATTGGACAAAGCGTTGTTGCTTGCTGTTTTCTGCATTGTGCTGTTGCTTTTCTGCGTGGTCGTCTTCTTTGCAGTTTCTGTTTCGCAGTTGATGGTCCTGCAAGCAGAATATTTTATAGAGCACTCCTTTGTTGAGAGCGGGCAATACACTTCCTTGCCTGCCTTGCTGCAGATGATGGCCGAGCATACCTTACCTGCTGATGTGTTTGCTGTCTTAGGTAATATTTTCTCTATGGCGTTTCCGCTTATCAGGGATGTTGTATTGGTAGAAGATCCGTTAAGGACCATGTTTGATACAACTATGCCGATTATGATGCTTGCTACTACTATTGGTACCAGTATCCACTCTTTTTGGAATTGTCGTCTCCTCATTTGTGCTTCCAACGGGAAAGCAGCGTGTATAAATATGTTATGATTTGTTTGGATTGCAGAAATATGGTGCTGCTGGCTTAGGAGTGCCGCCTAGCGAGCTGTGGAATTATATGCTATTAATATCACAGTTGGGCAGATAAAAGTGATTGATGAACCGATGCGAGCGGCTCAAGCTCTGCTTGAGTTATTACGAATGCCACAGCATTCGAAATACGGCACTCCGAAGAGTATATAATCAGTCCTTAATTAGCTAAAAAACACATCTTGTTTTCCTTCTGTTTTCTTGGATACATTTTTAAACAGCCACATATTCCAAGGATGCATGGAAGAACGAGTCCAGAAGATAATCGCGAACGCAGGTATCTGCTCAAGAAGAGCTGCTGAAGACCTGATTTATGCTGGCAAGGTCAAGGTAAATGGCAAGGTAATCACGATAGGCTCTAAGGCAGATGCTTCAAAGGATAAGATTATAGTGGATGGCAAGATGGTGAAAGGATCTGAGAAGGTTTATCTTGCATTCAATAAACCCGGAGACTGCCTGACAACTCTGGATGACCCTGCAGGCAGGAAGACGATTTTCAATTACCTCAGGCTGAAGGAGCGGGTAATACCTGTCGGAAGGCTTGACTTCAAGACAGAAGGGCTTTTATTTCTTACAAATGATGGTGAGTTCGCGAACCGCGTCATGCATCCGCGTTATGAAGTCGAGAAGACATATCTTGTTTTTCTAGACAAGCCATTCACGTTGGAAGACATCGACAAGGTGAAGAAAGGCATCTTGATCGAAGATGTCAAGACAGGCAACGCAAAGGTGCGTTACGCAAGCCCTGACAAGGATGCGATAGAGGTCACATTGCATGAGGGCAGGAACAGGATTGTGCGCAGGATGATGGAATCCTTGGGCTTCACTGTGAAGCGGCTTATCAGGACAAAGGTTGGCAAGGTGGATCTAGGTGACCTGAAGAGCGGCAAAACCAGGGTCTTGAGCTACCAGGAGATAAGGCAGTTCATATAATAAGAATTCTATTTAAAGAGGAAAATGGTCACCTCTTTTTGGAAGATTACCCTGTTCGTCGTGAAATTAATAAGCATTTGGCTTGTGTGTTCTATATTTTATGAAGTATATTCTCAAGATTAGAAAATGCATTTATAAATTTTTTAAAAGGAAATCATCCGTCACTATTGTGTGATTAAGGATATTATGCAATATGAAAGAAAAAAGAAAAAAATGTTGTCTTGCATACTTATTTGATTAAATTCCCGTGGCTTTTGACAACAGGTCTGTACGGGCCAAGGACAGGTTCTGCAAGACGCGCATATAGTTTGCGTGCATGCATGAATTTTTCATCATAATTATCGCTCCGCTCCCCTGTCTCGACACTCTCGACATAATTCCTGATAGCCTTGTATGGTCGTAGCACACCTCTGCTGCTGAACAAGTATGGCATGCCTTTGTGCTCGACTGATCTGCGTATATACTCGGCGACCAATGGCTGTGTCGGGATGACTATGAGCCTGTCGGAATCTTTCTTAAGGCCTAGCATCTCTGTAATGTTCTCAGGTATGTAACAACTGTTTGTCAATATCAGCTTTTGGATGATCTTTTTCTTCATCGCATCTTTCATCCTTGAGATGCCCTTTTCATCCATGACAAACTTTGAATGGGCAAGACCGACATAGGTTCCCCTGGCGCCACCATCGCAGCATATCCGAGCTGCATCACAGATAGAGCCTGCTGTCACAGATTCATCGTCGAATAATGCGGCGATCACATCCTCGACATCACCTATCAATGCCCCTGATTTCGTGCCGGAACCTTTCTGGTGCACCCTGTCCTTGTCTACTATCGCCAGGTCGATCTCGAAACGGCTGTCTTCCCGAACCGTCGTGGAATTGAGTATCTCACGCACTTGCTTGGCACCACCGGCGTCAGGACTGACTGTCTTTATGAGTACATCATCCCCTGCGATGGAATATATCACCCTCACCATTGCAGGCCACAAAGGAAAATTGGTGAATCTCGTGCGCGAAGGGTCAAAGGCGAGAATAGTAGCGTCGGTATGAGCCGCAAATGAGCTGAAGTTCTTGACTCCTGCACTCATAATCGAACAGACCTTCGCCTGGAGCGTGACTGCCTCTCCAGGCTTACTCTTCCTCTCCTGCCTTGAGCATCCAAGATATGTCTCAAAGACATTCACAGAATTCGCGCTCTCATTGAGCGCGGCATTCGCGAAGGATAGTATCTGCATCCAATTGTGTACTGTCCTCTTATGGTATCTCAGGACAAAAAAGACATCTTTTCCCATGACATTATCCAGAAGCCTAAGATATGGGTCTCCGTCGCCATGATACTTGAACTCCATATTTCCGCGATCCAGGCCAAGTAGCTTGCAGACATCGTCCACATATTCCTCATCATCTGTCCCTGCAAAGACAATGGCGTCCTGCAATCTGCCTTCGATACCATCAATTATCACTGTCTCACCCCATAATTTGTTTATTTTCAAATATTAGTCTGCCAAAATAAATAGGTTTCCTATTGACATTCGTCACCGGATGCAGACAAAACACATGAAATATACGTAAATGATTAATCAATCATACACTATCTTCTTCTGATGTATATCAAATCCTGCGGTTCTTTTCCGTTGCCGATTGATATTGTTTCTGATCCTGTCAGCCTGTCGAACTCTCCGATGAATGCTTGTAAGCGTTTGGGTAGCGGTTCGTCTGGATTCCTTTTTCCTGCAGCTATGGGTTTTCCCTTCCATCCTTTCATCACTTTTATTATGGGATGGCAGTATTTCAGCACATGGTCGCAGGGTACAGGTTCGCCGATATGTATTATGTGGCTGTTCTTGTACACCACCCCATTGGAATCTGATTCCCTGTTGTCTGGTGCATGATACACATACCCGACGATAATTCCTACCTTCTCCCAGTCGTCAAGCCTGTCGATGCCGGATATGGATACATATTTGCCTTGCGACCTCACTACTTCTCCTTGCATGACGCAGTCGAGTAGCCCTAACACTCTTGGTTTCTTTGTGGTCGCTCCGCACTCCTCTAGTTTTACGCACTGGTTTATTGCCATCGCCTCTCCGACAAGATATCTGGTGCCGTCCTTGTCGATATACTCTCTTGGCTCAAGAATCCCGTTAGGGCCTACTGCTGAGAAATATGCAGATTGTATCGCTGCTTCATCCTCGCATTTTCCTTTTAGCGAATCGAGTGTCCTGATCTTTTGTCTTGAGAAATAGTCCTGTGGCACGAATCCAGCAGGGTTAGCACCTACGCCAACTCTTGAAGGCGGTGTCTTCTGGACGTTGATTGTCACGACCCGGTATCTTCCTGGTTCGAGTCCTGCGCTTGCGTATGCTCCTGCTGCGCTCGTGTTTGCTGATGTGGAGCTGCGCCAGTGTGTGCCTTGAGCGTTGGACAATAATATCGACTGGCTCAGTTCAAATAGCAGTTTTCCGCCGCTAGCCGCAGTGTCTTGTATCATCCTTTGCGAGTCTGTGCGCTTGGGGAATCCCTTGTTATCTACGACAGTCTTCTTGTAGAGGTCAGTGAGATATTTTATCTTGTGCTCTGCTTTTAGGAATCCTAGTATGTGTTCAGGGAACCTTGTGTACTCCTTGTTCATGTCTTTGATCTTCTCGATGAGTGTTTCGTTTGTGTATCCCTTGTACTGCATCATGGCCCAGAAGGTCTCCATATCTCGAAGGAGTATCTTTTCTTGCTCTTGTTCTGGCCTGAACAGGTCGTCGAGTCTTAGTCCAGTCTTGCTCACTTTCGATGAGTGGGCTGGTGATATGCCTTGGAGCGTCGATGCATTGTCTGGGCTGCGCATAAAGTCTAGCAGCTTGTGGTATGGCGTGACTATGTGCACGTTTCCGATGTATAATTTATCATAGGGTATATCATGTGCTACAAGTTGGGCTATCTCGTCGTTCATGAGTGTCCAGGGGTCTATCTCGCATTCAGAATTTATCAGGCATTTCTTGCCGAGCAGTATGCCTGATGGGACTGCGTGTGTCACGAATTTGATACCTCGCACAGGGTCGTATATTGTGTGTCCTGCATTCTGTCCTGAGTTCACCCTGACGATGAGCTGTATCAGCTGGTTGCGTGCTATTGCGTCTATTGTCTTTCCTTTTCCTTCGTCGCCGAAGAATGCCCCTGCGACTATTATTATGTCGTTCTGTTGGATTATCGGGTCAAGCCTTTCTTCTAGTGTGCATATAGAATAATTGTGGCGCGGATTCTTCGCCAGTTCGGGTATTGTTTCTATACCTTTCAGTGCCTCAAAGGTTTGTTGATCCATTCTTTTATTTCCTCATCACGCCCATCTCCCTGAGCGGTTCGATTATCCTTTCTTCAACATTTCTCGTGTCCGGCTCGAAACGTTCACCCGTAATCCTCTGAGAGAGCATCATATACCTTACTGCGCATTCAACCCTGCCTTCGTCGTCAAGCATTGGGACTGTCCCGCCAACCTTAGGGTCATATCCTTGCTTGATTACCTGATCCCTGACAAGCTGTTTTGACAGGGATATCGGGTCTCTGTTGTGTTCCATCGCATCCACGTAGTCATCCTGCTCCCAGTATCGTGATGAGTCTGGCGTATGTATCTCGTCTATGAGAATGATTTCGCCGAAGCGATTGATGCCAAATTCGTATTTTGTGTCCACAAGTATGAGCCCCATCTGCCTTGCTATTGCGCTTCCCGCTCCAAATAGGACAAGTGAATTGTTTATCAGCTGCTTTAGGATGCGTCCTTGCTGTCCCCTGCTGCCAAGGAGGAGTCCCATGTTAAGTATCTGTTCTGGTGACACGTTTTCGTCGTGCTGGCCGTACTCTGCCTTGGTTGTGGGCGTGACCATGACGAATGGAAGGCGCTGGTTGTACTCCATTTCTTCAGGAAGATGGTTGCCGCAGAAGTCTCTCAGTCCATCCTTGTATGCAGTCCATATGCTTGTCGGTGATGTGCCTGTCAGGTATACGCGCACAACCATCTCGACTTTGAGGGGTTGACATTGTTCTGCAACAGTCAATACTGGAGCTGTCCTGCGCTTGACATGGTTATGGACCAACGGTCCTGTGTGTTCGAACCACCACTGCGCTATCTCGTCCAATACCTGCCCTTTGAACGGGACTGTTCCAACCACTGAATCGAACACGCTGACCCTGTCTGTAGTGACCATGACTCTCTGATGTGCATCTGGAAGGATGAAGTTTTCCCTCACCTTGCCGCTGTAATGCTCTACTCCAGGGAATAATATTGAAGTATCTATCTTGTCAAGCACATTATCCAGATTCTTTTCTGCGAGTTTCCTTGCTTCTTCCTCTGTCATGAAATCCATATTTTCACCTTTTGTGTCGGAATGCATCGTAGAGCTTTATTCCCTGGCAATAGAGTTCAGGACGCCTTAGTTTGGCAGCTATGTCATGGTTGAATAACTTTAATCTGCTACGCACATCAGGAGATATGAGCGCAAGGGATCTTGCCAGGAACAACGCAGCATTACCTGCATGGCCGAAGTACAGAGTATTCTTTGTGCTGCCAAGCGCATTTATTGTGGCCAAGAAATCTGCACCTGTCGTGGTTTGTATTACTTTCATGCATTGCAGTGCTACATAGCATTTTGGGTCGTATTCGATGATATCTTTATCTGACATTGCTATGTGTATCGGCATATGATATCTTTCATATTGTGGAGTCTCTATGTGTTTGTATGGTATTCCTAGTCCGTTCACTTCTCCGCCTTTTATCTCGTCGCGCCTGTCTAGTACGAGTTTTGCTCTGTCTCTTCCTATGGATTTTTCATGTAGGGGCGCTATCAGCAGAAGGTTCTCTTCATCTACCGAAGCAATCTCTTTGTCAAGGTTCAGTATCTTCTCTGCAATCAGCACTGCCTTGTCAAGGCTTGGCATCGTCTTCTCGTGATGGACTGGCATGCAGCCTGCTACAGTGTCGAGCGGCAGGTTAGCGACCGCCGTGAAAGCGTCTATTCCGCTGCCGTAGTTGTTTGCTGTGAAGAATGGTACGCCTATTACTGGAATTGTGTATGTGTGAGCTGCGAAGTTTCCTGGCAGAGCGAAAGCGTCGCCTCCAAATGCTATTGCAACTATCCTGTTTTCAGGGTTGTTCAGTTTTTCAGCCTGGTCTGCGATGGATGCAAGTGTCATGTCTGTCTGATAGCTTGACAGCGGTATGGGATTCGTATGTGATATAGCTTTGGCATCAAGGTAGTCTACGATAGTCTTGCCGGCTAAGGACTCGTAATGTTCTTCGAAGTGCCTGCTATGCTTGTATGAGCCTAAAAGAAACAATATGTTTTTCTTTGCCTCTCCTTCCACTTATGCACCCCTTATCGCATCTTTTTACTGATAGTAAGATACGAAAAAGTGCATTCATGAATGTATAAATAGTTTGTGTAATCATGGATATGTGACGAATCATTTTCTGCTGAATTTAAATATGAATTACTTATTGCAAATCCATATCGTGGTGTCGTGAGGTGGTAATGTATGGATGAGCGCACAAAACCAAAAAAACGAGATGTAGATCCTGTGAAAGACAAGCATCTGCTTGTTGCTGGAAGATATGGCACGAGGGAGATGTGCAAGATATGGGGTTCTGACAGGACTTATGAATATTCTCTTAATGTCCAGGCATATTCTGCATACATACTTTCACAGATGCATCCTGACATACTGCCGCTTATGCAAGCAGATGAGATTGTCAATGCTGTGACAGGCGGCAGTGTGAGCCTAGACAGGATACGTGTACTTGAAGAAAAGAAAGGCCATGATGTGATTGCAATCAATGAGGCACTCGGTGAAGTAGTCAGCCCTTCTGCTGCTTCACACATAAACAAGGCAAAGACAAGCGCAGATACAACAGAAGCGGCCAAAGCCTGGCAGTGCAAGGACTCGCTGGAAGTTATCGCAGATTCCATCGAAAATCTGCGGGACATCATCTTGGAAAGGGCATACCTTGACTGGGCAGACATCCCGCACCAAGATACAACACATCTATACGATGCACTTCCCACAATCGCAGGAAGGCCGTTTGCTTTCTATGCAGAGATGCTGCAGACAGATCTTGAGAGGATTGCTTACGTATACAATACATCACTCATAGGTAAATGGGCTGACGCGACAGGAAACCATCACTCTGCAAAAGCTCTGGGTATCGACGGGATATTGTTGCAGCAGGAATTCTGCAAATCAATTGATATAGGTTGCATGATTGCTCCTGCTCAGATACCTGGAAGGGAATATATCTTTGACATCGCATCAGTATTGACGAGGACAGCAGGCACGATTGCAGGTCTTGCGCATTACATCCGCATGATGCGGGGAGACGATGCAGGCATATTCACATTCCCAAGAGGTAAGAAAGGTAGTTCTGCGATGCCTCACAAGGATTCCAAAGGAGGTAATCCTACTGCTGAAGAGCAGGCGGAAAGCTATTTCAGGAAGATGGTTGGCGACCTGACAACAATCGCTTCCACTATACCATTTGATTATGGCCGTGACCTTACAGGGTCTGCATCAGACAGGATATGTCTTGATGAGATGTTCAAGTGGAGCGACCACATCATAAGGAACATGGCAGATGTTGTGTATAAACTCCAGATTGACGCTGAGAGGAGCAAGGCACGCGTCCTCAGGTCTTATGGCGTGACGACTGCCCAGCAGGTCATGACATACCTTACTGATATTCAGAGGACAAAAAATCCCATGACACGGACGGCAGCGCATGACCTGACAGGGTTCCTTGCGCAGAAGGCGTATGATGGTAAAAGGCAATTCGTCGACGTGTGCCTTGACAATGTTGATGTCATGAACACACTTGGTGAAGAGACTATCAGAGAGATAACAGACCCGCTCAAGTATATCGGTGAAAGCAAACGGATATTGCAGATGGTGTATGATGCATACCACAAGAAAAAGACCGAGCTTAAGCCGTTCGGGAAATGATGGAGGTAATAAAATGACATGGTACGTCGCGATGAGGAATGATGTTGGCCAAGCCAGTATAACTGAATTTGATACAGAACAGGAGTTCAAGGAGTATTACAGGGGAAAGATGGAAGACGGCAGCGGCAAGCTGATACGTACAATATATCCTACCATACTCTACCAAGGGGAAAACAAACATGTCTGTCAAAGGGCGTGCGGTGAGGATTTCGAAAGGATGATGAGAGACCCTAAAAGAGTGTTAACCGCTATGAAAGCAGAAGGCGCAGGCGCGGCAGGTATGCTTGAGAATATCATTGAGACAAGAAGACGCTGAAATTTTTTTGTTTATTCCCCATAATCCTTGAGGCTTATCTGTCCCTTTCTCTTTCCTTCAGGGACTATCTCTTTTTCCAGGTCTTCTCCGACCTGTTTTTTTATGTCGAGCGCCACAGCCTTCCCGATAAGTTGTGAAAGAGTTGTTATGTCTGCGCTCTTGATGTCGCCAAGGTCCTTTATGCCTGTGTTGTACAGCTTGCGCGCCCTCACCCTTCCTATTCCCTTGAGTTTGAGTAGCGCAATAAGTTCTTCCTTGACTCCGTACTTTATCCTGAAACGCAGCTTTATGATATGCTTTATCACGTCGTGGAAACTCATGAGTTTCGCGAGTTCTTCAGCAGAGTACAAAAGCCAATCGCATCTGTCTATCTTTGTCCTTGTCTCTCCTGGTCTGACATCATACTCTTCGTAAAGGAATTCCTCGTCTTTCTCTTCTGCCCAGTCCTGCAGGAAGAGCGCTGTCTTCATGGAGTTCATGAAATCGTCGTATTCAGGGTCGTATATGCTGGGCTCTTTCTGCAGCAGGTCGCTTGATAGCTTGATGAAGCTTTGGCTGAACTTGTCGAACTCGCTTGTCTTTACCCGAAGCAAAGGTCTCATCTCGAGTGTGTTGCATGCCATCTGCAAGAGTCCGAATGGTGTGACTGCGATTGAAGAGCTTCTTCGTATGCATTTGAGCAGGTGATGTGCTGTTAGCGGGTCTATGTAGAGTTGTGCTACCCTTCTGCCGAGCAGAGTCGCGCGTATCTTTCCTTTTTCGCGTTCAAGTTCTTTTGCGCTGACAAATTCCCCTTGTGGTTTTGTGATTATGAACTCATATCTCTCCAATAGGTCGAGCATCCTGTCGATTATCTCTTCGAGCTTGCTCATGTCCTTGAATTGGTATGCCCAGAAGGTCCTAGAGAAGAAGTCTGTTATCTCTTTGTGAGTGTGCACGAATTCTGTGGCTATTAGAGAAAGGAGGTAAGTCCGAAGCACTGGCTCGACTGCAAGTTTTGAATATATCTCTTCTGGTTGTCCTAGTACATATTTCTCGTGCATCCTTGCTTTTTCATCTTCGTTCGGCGCGATTATTATCGCTTCTCCGAAGCTGTCGAATTTAGGACGACCTGCTCTTCCTGCCATCTGGAGGTATTCAAGCACTGGTATGTATTGCATGCCTCCCCATCCTGTCTCAGAGTAACGCTTAACATCCCTGATTATTGTGCGGAAAGCAGGAAGGTCTACTCCTGCAGCAAGCGTTGGCGTGCAGCAGATTATGGATACCTTTCCTGTTCGGAATTCATCTTCTATTATCTCCCTTTGTTTGTGCGTGACACCTGAATGATGGAATGCTATGCCTTTTCTTACGCATCGTGCTAATCTTTCGCATTGCTTTGTCGGCTTTGCTATGACGCCCAGTATGTCTTCTGATATCGGAAGTAGCCCGTCTTTAGGATTATTTATCTTGAGCGCAATATCTTCTGCGCATTTCTCAGCACTCTTCTTGTTATTGACAAATACGAGAGCCTGCTTTCCCAGGCCGATAGTGTCTAGAGCGAGGTCGATTACATCAGAATGCTTGCGTTCAATCTTGGTTATCTTGGTCTCAGGCATATGATAAAATAAGTGAAGGGGATTTAAATAGGTTTGTGAGCGACCTTTTTAATGTTTGACCAATTTCTTATGTTTAGAAGAATCAGCAATCATCTTTTCGTCTTTCTTTACTTTCCTTTCAAGTTTCTTTATATCTTCTTCAGGAGGAAGGTCTTCAGGTTTTATCCCTCTTTTTGTCAATATTCCGCGTACATCCGAGTTGTTTCTCATATGCTCATCAGTTATGAGTTCTTCACCTTCTAGACTGTCTTTCTTTACATTGAAGTTTGTGATCTCTGTTGCAAGATTCTTTGCTGTGATGGTTATTGTCGGAAGGAAGTCTGCAAGCGGCCTTTTTTGTGGAACACCTAAATGTTTCTTCATCATCGAGGTAGTAAAACCGCCAAATAGCGCCTCGTCACCCTTGCTTCTTATCCTAGCAAAGCCCTCTTGGTCAACTCCTCTTTCATATATGAGATTTGATAGTTCAGTCTCAGAAGTCACTAATTTCTGGCGCGCATTCATACGCTCGACTAGGTTTATCCTCTGTTCAATCAGCTCCTGCTTTCTTGTCTGGATTGCAAAATAGCTCTGAGCAAAAGCAATCTGGTCTTTCCTAGGGTCTCCATTTTGGGCTATAAGGTAACATGCATAACGTGATAGAATATAATCTTCAATATCTCTTTCTGTTTCTGAACCTATCTTGACCTTTTTGTTGACCTCAACAAAATGGTCTGGAACTTTCTGTCCAGAATTAGCGCAGGCAATTTTTGCTTTCTCTATTACCTTGATGAAATTTCTCCATTCATCATACTCTAATAACTTCTGCAAGTCTCTTGCAAGCCAGAACTCCACACCATCTGCCTTTTGAGCGCAGTCCTCAAATGTCTTTTGGAGTTGGATTATAATCTCTTTTCTCATTCAAAACACCATTTTCAAACTAATTTCTACTAACCATTTATTCATCTTGTCCACATCATATATTGTCTGTGTGCTTTATATACCTTATCCCTGCGCGTCCAGTGGTCCGCAAGAAATCCGAACAACACTATTGCATTCATACATCAACAAGATTATTGTGCTGCGCATTTATATGAATGAAGAAAGGTTTATAAATCAGTAAAAGGAATAGTCTTGCTATGTCTTTAATCAACCTTTACCTAAAAGAGAGGGGCATGGTAAAAGAGATACTTGAAACTCCACTCTTCGCAGCAAAAGACCTTCTAGTAGACAACTTCAGGGAAGATGACTTAAGGTTCCTGAAATTCAGGGAAAAAGAAGCAAAATACATAGCACCATATGATCTAGGCGTAATGCTCATAGACTTCGATTCTAAATTGATATTATCCGCCCAGGACGGCTTCGGGCTCGAGAACCTCGACCAAGCGACAAAGTCAAGACTCCTCAAGGACTGGAAGTTCGAGGAGCTAGAGAGCTACGAAGAAGTCGCAAAGAGACTAGGAATGAAATGTTTTGATATGTGAATTTAAGAATTATAGTCAACGAATCGGATGGCAGGCTTATCACAATCTATATTAATCCCACTCACTTTTTCTTTATCTATGGACACGCTTGAATCTATCAAGGATAAGATACCAGAAAAGCTATTTGAAGTGCTTTCTAAGGAAGGTATTACAGACCTAAGGCCATCTCAGACTAAATCTCTCAAGGCAGGTCTGTTACAGGGCAAATCACTATTGGTCTGCACTCCTACAGCAAGCGGTAAGACTCTTGTAGCAGAACTTGCTGCCTTGAGCGCGATACTGAACAGGAAAGGTAAAGCGATTTACATCGTCCCGTTAAAAGCATTAGCCACTGAGAAATTCAAGGAGTTCCAAAGAAAATACGGAAATTTCATCAAGATAGGGATGTCGATAGGAGATTTTGACGCATCTGATCCTTATCTTCACACATATGACTTAATTATCTGCACATCAGAAAAACTAGACTCTCTTATCAGACACCATGCGATGTGGATAAGGGAGGTTTCTGTCATCGTCATCGATGAGATCCATCTTCTTAATGATGCAGGACGAGGTCCCACTCTAGAAATAGTCATAACCATACTCAAGCAGATGAGAAAAGACGCTCAATTGATTGGACTTTCAGCGACGATAGGTAATGAGCAGGAGCTTGCAGAGTGGCTTGACGCTAAATTAGTGCAGGACACCTGGCGGCCTGTCAGGCTTAACAAGGGAATATATTATGAAGGAGAAATAGAATTTGAGTAATTGTTTTTGCAGCGCCGCGCTGCTAAATTGAATTTCCGGGAATTAGTATATATGTTTTCTGAAACAGCTAACGCTGAACAACATGTGACTTCCGAAGTGCCCGGTTTCCGTTGTTTAGAACTGATGGACGCTAAAGCGGCGGCGCTGCAAATAATTATGCAGCTTTCTTATACAATATATCCTGCAGCAAAGCATCTTTTTCTGACGTGTCTCCTTGCTTTGCATCCAGAGAATCAAGCAATGTCTGCTGTGCAGAGACAGGATACATCATTCTTTTGATAATCTCAGGATTAGATGAAGTGTCTGCAGCTCCAGGATTATAAATATCCTCGAGTGCATCAGCGATTTCAGTATTACTATGAGATAACCTGGCAGCTTTCGCTCGTTCAGGAGTGGGAACTAAATCACTTATCAGGCTTGAAAGCTCGTCCAGTGCAGCTGCTGTTTCAGTTCTAGCTTTGACAGGCGCATAGACAACAGAAGGATCATTTGTATAGACATCCAGTTTCATTGGTTTTGCTTCAATCTCGCCTTTGACAGCCACAGATAGTCTCCCCAGAGGCAATGAATATTCTGGTTCCATCGGGATTGCAGTCTTCTCGATGTATCCTGATGCGCTTACAGGCCTTTCACCAGACATCGTATATTTAGTCTGGCCTGTTTCAGTCTGCTTGACAATTGTCTTGCTTGGTCTGCTCTCAATCTGGCCAGAAGCGCTTACAGGCCTTTCACCAGACATAGTATACTTAGTCTCTGTTTCAGTCTGCTTGACAATTGTCTTGCTTGGACATATCTCTATCTGCCCAGATGCGCATAGCGGTCTTCCTTGTGCAGATACAGTCGTCTTTGTCTGATATGTCTTGTCCTCTGTCTCTTTCTTCTGTTCAATAATTCTTGTAGAATTTGATCCAAGCACACCGCTCATGCTCGTCGGCCGGTTATTCTGCATGACAAGGACTTTATGCTCCAGATTATCGCCGGCAGGAGTGATGCTGCCATGCTCTGGTGACGCGTTTTTATCTTCAGGTTCGTTCTCTGCGAATGTTGGGCAGGGTAATGGATATAATTTTCCTGCCTCGCGTGTGACTAGAGCCTTCGCGACCAGGGGATTCTCGTCTGGATCAGGCAGGTGCTTCAGCTTGAGGACCACTCTTCTGTTCTCTGCATAGTTCTCCTTGCCTTTGCCCCAGCCTTCAGTCTCAGCGTAATTTGCAGATATCATCACTATTACATCTAGGCCGTGCTTCTTGGCCATTTTCTGCACGACATTTGCTGTCGCTTGCTTTATTTTTTCTGCAAGCTTGATATTGTATGGGCTATCATCATTCTTAGGATTTGCCTTGTCTTCAGGCCCTTCTATGCTTGCGAACGGATAGACATACATTATTATTGACTTGTTGTCAAGCCCGTTTCTTGGCATTGATGCTGCTTTGAGAAGATATTGCTCGACCATTTTTTCTGCGTCCTTGTCGACGAATCTTGTGGAATCAAAATGCATTTTCAAGCTCATCTCAAGGTCGTTGCAGATTACTGTTTCAGGTTTTGGGAGCGTGTCAGGCAATGCCTTGATTGGGGATTTCTGTGCTGCAGGCATCGGGACTCCTCCGCTGAGTTCTGTTGTTCCAGCTTCAGGGAGAGTTGCTACTGCGGCAGATTTCCCATTGCCGATGAACCTGGAATACAGCGCGCCAGCAGCGGATGATGCCATTATTAGTGCAGCGCCTGCAACAGCCATTGCAGTGTATCTTCTTCTCATGACACTCTGAGGGCTGTACTCTTCTGCAGTCTTCTTCTGGAGTGCAAGCGACTGCTTCACGGCAATCTTGCTTTCATCCTTCCTGCGTCTGAGCCTGTCACGTAGCCGTCCGAAGAATCCTCTTTCTTTCTTTTCTGTATCAAAACTGACGATTTCAGTTGCGTAATCAGAATAATTCTCGTCAGGTGTATCCGCAGTGACTTCTGGACCGTATGTGGATAAAACAACCTCAGCTGCAGAGTCATATTGAATATCCTGGCGTGGTGGTATTTGTTCTGGTATTTTGGGCGATAGCACAACCTTGAAACTACCGTCGATATTGAGTGCAGTGTGCGGAGAGCCTTCTACAAGGACTGCCAAAGGAGGTGGTGGAGGCGCAACGATTGGGACAAGCACAGGATTTGTCTCCTGTTCATCAGTCAATACAACTTCAGGGACCGCGGTCTCTTCTGCTGCTTCTTCTCCCATATATTCTGCAATAAGCTTGTCGACCGCCTTCTTATTCTCTTCAGGCATTGAATCTGGTACATATTGACTATGACTTGCGACAGGAGGTGAGACTTCTCTGGCTGGTGCGCTTGGCTTGAAGCTCACTACTGGCGGTGCGACATCTGCGGCCATCTCATCATACTGTGCATCTGGTATCGCTTGTCTAGGAGCTGGTGCCAGCAAGTGTGCGTCATCAAATGTGGGTTCTGCAGTAGTCAACAGATAGCTCAGCGTTGTAGGTCCTTTTGTTGCAGGCTCTAAATCTGTTATTGGCCCCAAACCTCTTACGGTCGTTGGCTTTGTCGGCACTGTCTGTTCAGTGAATACCAAAGGGTTTGGAACACCAGGATTTGTCTTATCATCAGAACCGTCATGGATGAGAGAAGTTATATTTGCAGTCACCTCAGCAGCGATGTCTGCAACACGATAAGAGCCGGAATACTCAGGATTAGTGTGGATTTTATTGACAGATTTTTCACCAGCACTGACCAGATCATGCCAGCTGCCAAATATGTTGTCAATCTCAGACGCATCTATGCCTAAAGAATGCGCGAGCTCTTGCGGAGTTATTCCTGCTACAGGAAGCCCTGCCTTCTCCTTCTCTCTACGCATCATTACATAGCGCCACAACAGTGTCCCCATGGTCACTTTGGGCGTTCCTGTCTCGTCTTCCTCATCCATTATTACACCAGTATTTTGATAAAAGGGTCTAGAAAGCTCTTTTGTCCTTACACCCTTTACTCCCCTTTTTATAATGAAAATAAGTCTTTATAATATTTAAACTTTATTGAAGAAAAACAAAAAATTAAGCTGCGCGCTTGAGTTGCACATCTTGCGGTTCCGGCGTCTTCTGGCCAGGGTATGCTGCTTCGACATCATTATAGAATGACATCAAGGCAAGTTCAGACCTTAAGTCAGGGTTTAGACCGATGCTGTCTTCTGCTTCAGCAGACAATAATGCAGTGTTCAAAGGAAGATATTCCTCTGCTGCATCTTTCTCGTGCTTTATGCTGTCAGACAATGCATAGCAGTCAAAGACCACTGAGTCCACAAGTTCTTGTGTGCTGACTTCCTGATACTTTGCATTTTTCGGATCATTGTCTATCTCGCTTCGCAATGCATCAACTACAGATGTGTATGCTGTATCAGGTGCGCTGAGTCCTGATGGTCCTGCCATCTCCCCAGTCTCCCACTGATGAGCAAGAAGTCCTGATACCATGTACTTCTCATTGACTGGATCGCTATTGACCTCGTCTACCAGGTCAGTCACAATCTGTTCAGCTTCGTCAGCTAGCTTATCATTGTATGTGAAGTTGCCTGCGAACTTGTCGACGCTGAATGTTTCTGCTGCATCTTGTGCCTTGATCAGTTCTGCGCCATCCATGCATGATGCGACTGTTTCTTCAATGCAAAGTGAGTCACTCTTGTACTCGTCATTGGTAGGATTTCTGTCGATATCATCTCGCAGGTCAGCAATTATTGATTCTGCTGTGTCTGATGCATCATATGCTTTTGCTTGGCCATCATTTGACAATCTACCTATCTCTTCAACTTTCACAAGCTCTCCGGCAGTAGTATCCCTTGTAGAATATTCGACATAGACATCTTCAGCTGTCGCGATAGTCAAACCTTTGATGCCCTGGAGTTCTGCTGCATTCCTCAATGATTCCTCGGTGAGTTTTCCATTGAACTTCAGGTCCCTATACGCGTCATATATCGCAAGCTGTTCTCTTGGGCTGTAGCTTTCAATGCTTCCTTGTGTGTTGTCATTTGAAGCGCCTGTGCAAGGTATCTTGTATATCTTGCCTGGCTTGTAGCCCTTGAATCTCTTGGCAGTGCTCGGGTCAGAGTTGGGGTTTACAATCCTTCCTGTTGATAGAAGTACATCCTGGTTCTCATCGTTTGACGCGCCCAATGATTGTGTCCTTCCATAACCTGCTGTGCGTACAGATATCTGCTTTGCGCCTTTTGCTGCTTGCTCTGCAAGTTTGAGGTTCTCGCTCTCAGCTATCCCTGCTGGTAGATGCGCCCTGCGCAGCGACAATGAAGTATTGTATGCGTCGCCGCCTGGCATGCTTGCAGTTCCTCCTATGTTCAGGACACCGAGTTTGTACTCATTCATCGTCTTCACGAATTGTGCGATGAACTCTTCAGCATTTGGTGTTATGAAATTCTTGTTTACAGTTGTAGCGCTGGTCTCTGACGGCAAGTCCCACTTGACAAGCAGTCTTCCTTCAAGACCGCATACGCCTGTACCTGACGAGGCTTTTGAAATCTTTCCGGATTTTCCTTCTTTCTTAGGGCTTGTCTGAGCGACGTATTTTGTCGCTGGCTTTGTAGCTTTTCCTCCGCATTCTGCAACGACTTTTCCGCTGACAGCAGCAGAATTGACATGCACATGAGCGAATGGTTCAGCTCTATGCTTGAATGCATAGTTGATGCTGACTCCGCGTTCGTGCAGGTAATTCGTCGCGTTCTTGCCACGCACAAGAGGATCAGTCTCACCGAGACCTTTGTTCCCTCTGTAATATGCTATATTGATTATTGTCTGTTGTGTCGGGTTCTTGTTCTTTCCGACAATCTGTTTGTATGCTGCATCCCTGCAGGAATCTCCGGTGCTGGTATCAGCAGTGTCTGGTGTCGCGACCTTGACAGGCGCTGGTTTTGGTTCAACCTTGGCTGCAACCACGATAGGCTTTGGAGTCTCTACTTTAGGCGCGACAGTTGGTTTTGGAGTTTCAACAGCAGGTGCGACTGCAACTGCTGGAGCCTTTGTAGCAGGAGTGTATGTCGGAGGTACAGATACTGCTGGAGTCACTGGCGCTGCGCTCACTGGAACAGGTTTGATAGCTGCATCTGCTTTTCTTACAGCAGCATATGCTTTCTCGACTGTAGCGTCGATGCTTCGCGTTCCTGCGTCCTGAGCCATGACTGCTGCTGCAGGCTTGTTATGCTCTGCAGAAGATCTTTTTGAATCATCTCCTCTCATTAATGGTGAGATGATATAATAGACACCCGCTATTGCTACTGCGCTGATTGCGGCACTTACTCCTATTTTCTTGAGTGCGCTCCAATTGATGCCCTTCTTCTGTATCTCTTCGTAGCCTGCTGCTTTCTCTTGGCTTCTTGCCGCATCAGCTTCTGCGCGGTCAGCTTCTTCCCGCAATTTTCTTGCTCTTTCAGTACCTTCCTGCGCTGCTTTTGTCTGCTCGTTCTTTTTCTGTTCTATATGAGCATAGATATCGACGACTGGAGCAGGTGCTGGAGTTGGTATGCTAGGTGCTGGTTTCTGTGCTGCCACTTCTGCTGCTTTCTCGACGGCATCAGCAATCTCTTCAGCCTTCTTTACAGTGTAAGCAGGGCTGAACTTCGGAACATAAGCTGTGCGTGTTGCAGGAGTCGGCACAATAGGTATAGGTGCAATGGCTTTCTGCTCATCCTGCGGAGTTAGTGGAGTTAAACGTGCTTCTGGTGCGCTTACAGTGGGTATCGCTGCTTCTGTCGCTGCGAATGCTGCTTTGGCCCTTCTCGTAGCTTCATCTACAGAAACATGTTCATCTTTTGCAAGTTCTCTTACCTCTGCAAGGCCTCGCATCACAGACGCTGATTCTCTCTTAGGAGTGATATACTTTGCAACTCTTGCTTTTTCAGCTGCTTCCTCTGCAGCAGTCCTTACAACTGGTGCGCGATATTTTTCCTTGTCAGCTTCGGGTTCAGGAGCTGGTGCTTTATGCTTGCCGTTTGTGGCTATCCCGAAAAGATGCCTTGCTTGGAAGAATTCTGAAGTGTTTTCTTGCTGCCTGAATTCTAATTCCGCTCCCCTGGTTTCTCTGTCTGAATGAGGATGCAACCCATCTGCTTGCGCAGCCATCTCTTCCATGCTTATCCTTGTAGTTTTACCATCATCACTTGGAATCTGGTCTGGTTCTATCTCTGGACGAGCTGTCTGGAATCCTGATAGTGTAGTCTTTGGTGCAAGAGACACTACGGGTGTAGTGGTTTCATGAACCGGCTCGTCTACCTTTGTTGTTTCTGTTTCTCTAACAACAGGAGCCATGTAAGGCAATGTAGTGCCTGATGTCGCTGGTTTGCTTTCCTGCAGTTCTG
>Ga0315268_10001264_pt1 | contig 29027 bp, 25 predicted proteins | sample C1_top_MG_FD_204535 | JGI IMG/M metagenome (GOLD analysis project Ga0315268, IMG submission 204535) | Sediment microbial communities from Yellowstone Lake, YNP, Wyoming, USA - C1_top | ecosystem: Environmental > Aquatic > Freshwater > Lake > Sediment | place: USA: Wyoming | collected 2017-08-01
AAAGAGCAAGCGCAAAAAAGACGGAACTGACTTTACCTCAATGTGGGTTGTTGGTGTTGGTGCAGATGGCAATGATTATGTGATTGACGGCATACGCGACCGATTAAACCTAGCGCAGCGCACAGAGGCATTGTTTGAGCTTGTGCGCCGTCATCGTCCATCAGTGGTTGGCTACGAGGAATACGGTTTGCAAGCTGATATTGAGCACATAATCATTGAGCAAGAGCGCCAAAGTTACAGATTTCGCATAATCCCGCTTGGTGGATCGGTTAATAAGGAGGATAGGATACGGCGCATGATACCATCTTTTCAAAAGGCAAAAACATGGCTGCCGCAGTCGATGGTTCGGCAAATGGCTGACGGCGTGCAGCGCGACATCATTGCAGCTTTTAATGATGAGTACATATCATTTCCAGTTGGTGCGCACGATGATTCAATGGATTGTTTGGCGCGCAAAGAGGAATCCGAAATGAGGAAATACCTCACTTCGCCAGATCAAGCACAGAAGAATCCAACGGCCAGACCATGGAGGCCGGGTGATAAATCAATGGGGTTTGCGGGTTAATTTAAAAATTGAGGGTGAGATGATTCGTAAGCCAACTCATGTTATGAAGCAACGACCAAAATCCTGAAACGAAAAGAATAGCAAACCTAATTAGATTTCGATCTAAAGTAATCTATAATAACCTTTGCATAGTAAAGGGTTATTATAGAATTTAAAGGGATTTTAATGGTTCAACTCATCACGGTATCTGATGCCTCAAGTGTCTTGGGGGTATCAATAGATATTATACGTCGCTGGGAAAAAAAGGGGCTAATTAAAGCAAGGCGCGACGATAAAAATTATCGCGTTTTTGATATTAACGAACTACGACGTGCTCATGATAAATACGTGGGTGGTGATACTCAGCAAAATCGCTATAGTATTTTGAATGCATCCACAAAAACAAAATTTACTAGCATAGAACTATTTGCTGGTGCGGGTGGGTTGGCACTTGGCATGGAGAATGCTGGTATACAGAATAAGTTACTGGTAGAAATTGACGAACACGCCGCTGCTACATTAAAGAAAAATCGCCCAAAATGGAACGTGAATTGCGCTGATGTCAAAAATGTTTCGTATCAGGGATTAACAGCAGACATAGTTGTTGGTGGTTTCCCATGCCAAGCGTTTAGTTTTGCCGGAAATCAAATGGGATTTGAAGACGCACGCGGTACGTTATTTTTTGAATTGGCACGATGCATCAAAGAAGTTCGCCCTAAAATTGCTGTCGGTGAAAATGTGCGTGGACTCTTAACGCATGACAATGGCAATACATTACGCGCCATGTTGTCGATACTGGATGATCTTGGTTATCGTGTAGCATATCGCGTGCTTCGCGCTCAATACCTCGATGTCCCTCAAAAGCGAGAGCGATTAGTCATTATCGCGGTACGTAAAGATTTAGATATTCCCATATTATTTCCGATCGAAAAAGATTACACAATTTCAATGCGCGAGGCGCTTGAGAATGTGCCGCCCTCCCATGGGCAAGAATACCCCAAGCGAAAACATGACATCATGAAGCACATCCCAGAAGGCGGGTATTGGAAAGATTTGCCCATTCATGTACAAAAGGAATACATGGGAGCGAGTTTTTATCTTGGAGGTGGAAAAACTGGCATGGCTAGGCGGTTATCTTGGGATGAACCTTCATTAACGTTAACTTGTTCGCCTGCGCAAAAACAAACTGAGCGATGCCACCCAGAAGAGACTAGACCGCTCAAGGTGCGAGAATATGCGAGAGTACAAACGTTTCCCGATGATTGGGAATTCCAAGGGTCTATGCATTCTCAATACAAACAAATCGGTAACGCAGTGCCTGTGAATCTCGGCTATCATGTAGGTCGCTGCATTGTTGCTATGATTGAAAATGGAGCTAATTAACCATATGTGCCGTTGGGCACAATCCCCCTCCCCCTCCCAATCCCCCTCCCCCTCCCAATCCCCCTCCCCCTCCCAATCCCCCTACCAATCGCAATGCGGGTGCTGCTATTGGGGGGCGTGTGTCAGCGATCACCAATTCTGCTAGACGAGAGAGATTTTCGTCGTGACGCCGCATCACCTCACAACCCCGCCATAATTTGATCCAGTCGTTTTTTCTGTTATCAGAGGAAACTAATGCCGGGATCACCGAATTGTAGGGAGGTAACCAGGGAGTCATCGCGAATCTCACTAACGGTTGAACCTGCAATTGGAGTGTTTCCTCTCTGCACAGCCATGCCGCCAAATCGATTTTCTCCGCCTCCCATTGACGTTTGAGCCCGTCAAGCATATCTAGAGCCTCGGAGGCTGAATACCCACGGGCGCGCCATCGCTGTAGGTATTGATCTACGTTTTGCTCCATCTCGGCAATGTCCCTGAGCCGTTTCCGGTATTTAAGCGATTTTTTCCAGTTCTCAGGCGCTAACTCTGAGTTATATTCTCGAAACGCGCCTATGCACCCCTGGGCGAGACTGTCCGCGCTGCACGCATTAAACTCTATTGCACGATTAACGCCATTGGACAATCTCAATCGTAGGATAGACATTTTTGAGCTCCCTATTCTGGTGGTGGTTTAAAATGATTTTTTAATGAATCTCGGGTTTCTCACTGGGAACGTCCCAGCACCTACGTGGGCATCAATTGATTGCACATGGTTGCCCTGAGCATTCACAATACAACCATGTACGTATAATTGATTCCCATTATCTAGCGATTTCATATTCACGTAGCATTCCCCTACAGGGGCTTGAATTGTTTGCCACGCCCCGCCGAGAGCGATGCCCTCCTCATTTTCATGATGATTACGATGCAACTCTAATTCGATAATGTCCCCCTCCCAAAACGCATCATCGGGAATTTCCACCTGCCGAGTTAATATCTGTGTGCCGCCCGGAAAAAAATAATCCAATTGGTTGGGACGGTAGACATTCTCTTCTGTTGCCCGTGCTATTTCCCGTAACAAACTGGCGGGAGAGGAATATCCTAGACCCATGTAATGGGCCTTGCCTGGTGCATAATGGATGGTTACTGTTCTCATGATCTGGCTCCTGGAATTCGGGTTGCGGTTAATTGTCTAACTAACCTTAGACTCTAGTATAGTGCGCTAGTCTACTAAATGCAAGATAATTTTTAATTACAGAGATGTTATAGAAAAATAAGTGCACAAATTCATAGTTATAGTGCATAAATGAATTTGTGCACTGAGGTGAGTTTAGTGTCTACTGGCAGAAAAAAATTGAGCATAAAAAAAAGGTGTGATGACCAAAATCGGTCATCACACAAAACACACGCTGAAACACGTGTGCAGCGTAGTCGGCGACCTCCTCAAAATTGGCGTGTCATTCAACTATGAAATCAATGTGTTTCGCCTCACGCTATCGTGTATTTTTTCATGTTTTGGTTTTCGCTGGCGTATCGGATTTGGTAAATCATTATTCGTTGATGCATTCCGGCACCGTAATTAATATCTGCCTGCAAAATGAGAATATTTTGGCGGCCAGCCATACGTATCTGGATATTGATCCAAATAATCCATAGCCCAAAAATGATCAACACTCAATTTGCCATCGTGAAAATTAGCAGGATAACCAGAATATTCACCTGATGCTATAGTGATCGACACTGAAACAGTGCCGCTTGATGTTGTTAAATCGTTATTTTTTAACGCTTGCGATACCGTTTTAGGGCCATGCTCAAAATCACAATTATCGCAATCAATGTGCGAACCATTAATATGCCGATTGATTAAAATTTCTGTTGTGCGAGGTAAAAAAATTCGTTTCATGGCGGTTCCATTCATTTTTTCGGTTAGGAGTGAATCACTCCAATAACTACATTATATATCCCCATTGGGGATATATCAAGGCATTTTTTCATACTGTTGTTTTAGTGTTTCATGGTTAATAATTTCGTTGATAAATGCCCACATCGACGGAGCCATTTCTCGAAAATCATTCGAGTTATCGGGCAAAAGCCATTTATCTAATGTACGATCATTTCCATTCAAACGCGCCGCAAATTGGCTCCGCGTCATGCCTAATTTTTTCATCGCATCGCGCAAAAATTCCTGCTGATTCATTGCATATCCCATATATAAAATATCCCCATCACGTGTTAGCTCTAATTTAGCATAGCTCTGCATAAAGTCAAGTATTTTATGGTATAATTGAAATTCAAAACTTAAATTTGAGGTGAATCATGTCAGACAACACAAAAACAGCTCAGGAGAAAAACGCAGTCACTATGACAGACGGCCGCGTTGTTTATTTCTCGACTAATCAGAGAGTTAGTAAATCGCATCATATCGACCCAGCGACAAATAAAATTAAAATTTGTCTTGACTTTTGCAATGGGATAACTCGCTCGGTGGACGTCAATCCAATGTTAATGCTGCGTGCGGCAGCATTTGGTTATGAACATCGCCTCAGCAGCGTATTGCCTCGTGCAGAGTCAATAGAGGACGCTATTGAGTTGGTGGATGACGTTATTAATTTACTAAATGCGGGGGTCTGGTCGGTAATGGTGCCGGGGGGGAATGACGCAAATCGAGCGAGTCCTCTAGCTCTAGCATTAGCTGAATTAACAAATCGCCCCCTCATAGACGTCAAAAAGAAGTTGCGCGGTATGACTCAGCGGGAGAAAATGGCATTGCGTCAAGTGCGCAATGTAGCAGATGCTATTATTGCGCGTGAGCAGAAATCGCGCAGGCGCGCAGGCGTGGATGAGGCGACTGCGCAGGGAGAGCGTTTATTGCACAGTTTGTTTGCTGACACAGATGCTAACAAATAATACGTATGCACCAGATTGGGCGAAAACCACCCTGACTAAGTTTCATACTGCGCATTGCCCCAAACCGCAATCGGGTGGGGCGGCCATCCGTGGTAAACAGGGCGATTTAATCCTGACGCCATGCGAATTCATCGCCAAGATCGCAGCGTTAGTGCCACCGCCACGCACGCACCTTTCGAGCGACCCGGAGAATAGTCCCTGTGTCGTGATTAGCCACGATTGTGATTTGGCGCAGGCTCCTGATAAAGAGCCAAAAATTGAAATCATCGTTGGCAAAACGTGCAACGGCAATCATACACATGCCAAAAATTCACACACCTTGCACTTACCCTTCACGGCCTCGAACGGCGATACGATGTGGCTTGAATTTCCTATCCGTATTGGTCACTTGTGACCATCATTAATATTGAATATATCGGCAATTATCATGACTGACCAGGCTCTATCCAACATAACACCGTTCGCACCTGATTGGGTCTCGCCGCCGGGCGACACTGGCGCGATTGCCCTGATTATTTGCGCAAAAATTAATTGCCGAATTAAACAATGATGTATAATTAATTTGCGCGATGAATTCCACCATGCTTATTTTGGAGTGAATTAATTGCAGTATTTTACTATGTTTTAAAACGCCGTGACGGCGCAGGAGTTTTAACGATGGAATTCACCGCGCAAAAAGATCGCACCAACAAAAATAGCGTGCCGCAGCTATCAAGCGCTGGCGCATCTCACATCACCGACGCAGTTTATCTGCAAAATTATTCGCAAGTTAATTTTGCAATTAGCGGCGCAGGGGCGCAATCTGCCGCTCTAACTGTTGACACAATATCTGGCGCGGCAATCTATGATGTTTGGTCAGACGTTGATTGCTATATCAAAATCGCAACCACTGCAAGTAATGTCACAACTGCCACTGGCTACCTGCTACGTGCTGGCAACAGTGTTGCAATCATCGTTCCAACCGATAGCAAAATAGGCGCAATCACATCCGGCGCTGCTGGCACTATTTCATATCACAGGGTGGCATAATGCGCGCCCGGCAAATAAATGTAGCAACAGCAGCAATCAATAGCGGAACAATCGACGGTGCCACAATCGGAGCTACAACGCCAGCAGCAGGCACATTCACAACCGTAAACAAAATAATATTCACGCAGCCAGCTGCAAGCGCAACACTGACCATATTAAATGGCAAGACGGCAACTTTTAGCAATACCTTGACGCTCGCAGGGACAGACAGTACAACGATGACGTTCCCGACGACATCTGCAACGATTGCGCGCACCGATGCGGCAAATGCCTTTACTGGAAACCAGTCAATGTCTGGTTTTGTTGCGATTGGAACCACACCAAGCACTACCAGAACCCTGTATGTCGCCAAATCCAACACTGGCGGAACAACAGCCGTTGGCGTGCGAAGCGATGGTACATTTCAATCAGATGTTACATCTGTTGGAAAACTGTTTCAGGCTGTCACCGCAACGCAAGCAACAACATTCACACTTGCTGATTTGACAGCGTTTTCAGCGGAGCAGGGCGGGATTGGATCGGGATCGACGGTAACGAACCAATATGGATTTTCGGCGCAAAGTTCGCTGACTGGCGGGGCGAATAATTACGGCTTTTACAGTAATATTTCCAGCGCATCGGCGAGGTGGAATTTTTTTGCAAATGGAACCGCAAACAATGCATTTGCAGGTAATACACGCTTTGGCGGCACCACTGCGCCAACAGTTGCGATTGATGTTACCGGGGCTGTTTTGGTATCTGGCACTATCACTCCATCTGGCGGCATTGTCGGCACCACTGCCGGGGGCGATGCGACAGCGGGGAATGTCGGCGAATACCTGAGCGCATCTCTTGCGGTCGGTTCGGCTACGTCATTAACTACTGCAACAGCAAAAACAGTTATAAATTTATCTCTAACCGCTGGTGATTGGGATATAACGGGTGTAATTAACTTCATTCCTGCTGCGTCAACAAATACCACCCTCCTTTTTATGGGAACATCAACCACAGACAACACAATAGGCGCAGACAATAGCTATGCATCAAACGCTTATCCCGTAAGCGGCAATGTAACCACATCAGGGCACTATAGAAAAAATGTACCAACGGTAAGAGTTAATATATCCAGCACTACAACAATTTATCTGATTGCACAAGCAACATTCACGGTTAGTACAATGACGGCATACGGCACCATTTGCGCCAGAAGGGCGCGGTAATGGGTCTCGCACCTAAACGTAGCAGCGATTGGGTGGTGCGCGTCCAATCATTATCAACCTCCCTCGTCGAAAAACGCACTGAAGCAATTAACGGGCGCAAAGGTTCCGGCATTGAAACGCAATGGGATGAGGACACGGCCTACTTAGCTGGCGAGAATTCGATGGAAAGCATTTCAACGATGATGAAGCCGTCGTCACCTGACGGGTCTTTTACCATGGCCCATAGTGATTCTATAGGCGATACCTGCTCAACCGCGTTTTTAAATATCACGCAGCCCTATGCTGCTGCTGCATCAGCGCGCATCAGCGATATGCTACTTCCTAACGACGATAGAAATTGGGCATTGCGCGAAACCCCCATGGCTGATCTTGCATGGCCGCAGTTGCCAGGTGGACAGTCAGTCGCTCAAGCCATGCCGCCAACACCGCAGCCACAATGTGCGCGGGAAGTGACTGCTGATGAAGAGCGCACGCAGGATGAGGCAAGCGACTTAGCTAGGCGCGCAACAAAAGTCATTGATGATTGGTTGGTGGAGGGCAAATGGCATCCAGCGGTGAGGCGCGTCATTGAATCAGCTGCTGGAATGGGAACTGGCATACTAAAGGGGCCATCACCCATCTATAAGCAATCAACGTCTGCGCAGAAAAAAAAAGATGGCGTGTGGAAGTTGAAAATTGAGCAGAAATTAATACCATCATCGGCGTGTGTAAGTTTATGGAACTTTTACCCTGACCCGGCATGTGGTAATAATATTCAGAACGGCGAATATGTTTTCGAGCGATCGAGAATATCTCCGCGTCAATTATCAGAACTTTGCAATCAAGGTGAAAATTATATTGCTGAAATGATAAATGCTTGCATTGATGAAGGTCCGATGGATGCAATCAGTGGAAATAAAAAGTCAGGCAAACAGCAATTCGATATGTGGGAATATTACGGTTTTCTTGATCGTGATGAGCTTGAATTAATCGGTTGCAATTGCGATTCAATTGATGATGACGTAAAAGATGTTCCTGCCATTATTGTGATGGTTAATAGTCGCGTAATAAAAGTGGCGCTATCACCGCTAGATAGCGGCGAGTTTCCATACGATATAATGGTATGGCAGGAGATGTCTGATTTCTGGGCTGGCATCGGCATTGCGCATCAAATCCGTACCTGCCAAAAAGGCGTCAATGCTGGCGTGCGTAACATGATGGACAATGCTGGACTTTCTGCGGGGCCGCAAATTATCATTGACCAATCTCAAATTGAGCCGCTCGATGGTGAGTGGGCGCTATCTCCGCGCAAAGTTTGGCTGAGCAGGCCAAACGCGCAAGGGATTAATGTTGGCGAGGCTTTCAAAATAATCTCAATTGAAACGCGGCAAATTGAATTGCTCAACATTATTACATTCTGGCTTACTCGCGCGGATGAAGTTACCGGACTTCCTCAGCTATTAAGAGGGCAGCAAAGTAATATAAGCGAAACGCTCGGCGGGATGAACTTGCGACAAAATAATGGAACGTCTGTAATGCGGCGCATCGTACATGCCTTTGATGATAGGATTACAGAGCCGCACATCTCACGCTATTACGAATGGCTGCTGATGCATGGTCCTGACGATGCCAAGGGTGATTTACAGATTGATGCACGTGGCTCTTCGGCGCTGCAAGAGCGTGATATGCAAAGCCAGGTTATGCAACAAATGCTTGGGGCATCACTCAATCCGTCGTATCAAGTCGATCCAGCAAAGCTTATGGCTGAATTTTTAAAGTCAATGCGGTTTGATCCTAAACGGCTGACTATCGACCCGCAAAAACTTGCTTCTATGGCACCGCCAGCGCCTCCACCTGACCCGCGCTTACAAGTTGCGCAGATGTCTTCACAGGATAAGGAAAAGGCCATGATGGCCGCAGCAAATGAACACAAATTGCAATTAGCATTTGCTGCCGATCAAGCGGAGCGAGATAGACAGCAAGAGCTTGTCATGGTTCAGTTTGAAAAAGAATCTGGTCAGGTAGGCATGGGCGTTGATAGAAAAAATGTAGAGGATGGATTAAGAACAAAAATTGCAATTGAGACAATGAAATTGCAATTGCAAAAAGAACTATCTGAAAAGGCTGCGCTTGCTAATGCGAAAACTCCCGATGTTACAACGCCACCTTCTGAGCCAGAAGGACGGGCTAACGCAGGGGAGGCATATCAAGCATGAACATGACCCGGAATGAAGATTTTAATTCGCCTACATGGCGTAGGTTAAAAGAATATTGCAGCGTGCGAATGCATGATTTACACGTGCAATTGGAAGGTGATTTGACCCCTGACGCAACGGCAAAGGTTCGGGGTCGAATTATGGAATTGAAATTAATTTTGACGCTCGATCAACCAGTGCCGAAATTGCCAGCGAAGACGAAATAATCATGGCTACCGATAACCAGCAGGATAACAGCAAGCAAGCAACACAAGCAACACAAGCCGCATTTGATGGCGTTACAATGATGACGGAAGCGCCAAGCGCCACACTGCCTGCCATTGACAATGCCGCTAAAGCGACGACGCAAGCCGAGGCCGCGCCAAAGCAAGCGAGTGCCAAGCCAGCAGTTAAGCAAGACTGGGAAATCAAGATTGAAAAGATGCAAGCCGATCATGCGAAGGCACTGGAAACAGCGCAAAAGAATGCGGCGAAAGCGAACGGTCAATATGGAGCCACGAAGCAACGGTTAGATAAGTTGCTAGCAGAACAAGCGGCAATTGAAGCTGATGCGAGTAAGAAGAAGTCGGATGCACGCGCTGCCACATGGCAGGAGTTTTCAGGTAACTTCCCAGAGTTTGCGGAGCCAATGGAAGCGCGTCACGCAGAAATTGAAGCAAAGATTCAGCAGCTTGAAATGCAGCTTGGGAGCAAAATACAACACAAAGCAAGTGCCGACGAGCCGCCAGTAGACAGCTCGCCTGACATTGAAAGTCAAGTTACGCAAAAAGTTTCAGTTCAGCTATTCGCAAAATTACACCCCGACGCAAAAAAGCACGCATGGTCTGTAACTGAGAACGGCGAGAGTGTACAGAAGTATTCGCCTGAGTTTCAGCAATGGCTAAGCACTTTGCCTGAAGATGAGCAGCAAGAAACTACCGAATCGTGGGACGCAGCATTTGTTTCACATCAATTCACAAAATTTGAAATATGGAACGGCGCACGCACAAGCGGCGCTGTAAAACAAAAGTTTGCGTCACAGCAGCGCGTTCAAGGAGCAGTACTTCCGAGTGCGTCAAAGGCACCTGTAAGTAGTGCACTAACGCCGCAACAGGCTTTTGACGCGGCATAACTAAAAAGGATTATCATCATGGCTATCCATAGCTATTCCACCGTAACACCTCGCGTGGCCGCAATTCGTGGCCGCGTTATCAAAGCGGCCATTCCGCAAATGTCTGTAGGCATTTCTGGCAAACAGGAAAAAATGACAGATGGCAGATCTGATACGATTATTTTTGCATCTTACTTGCCAATTGGCGCAACAACGGCTAGCCCAAATACGTGGAGCATGACCCCCGCCGATTACGAACTACAAGAGGGCATGACGCCGGATTCTCGCGCACTCAACCGCCGTGATATTCCTGTAACGCTCAAAGAATACGGCATTTTGTACCAGTATTCAAGCAAGCAAGAGCAAATGGGTGAAGACAATATTCCAGATGAAATGAAGCAGCAGGCAGGGCAGGCAATGGGTTTGCTGATTGAAAAAATCCAATGCGGCGTATTGCGCACATGCACGAATCAATATTTTGCTGGCGGCTCGTCGCGTGCGACCGTGGCAAAGCCAATCAGCATTAACCTGGTTCGCCTCATTGTCGAAAATTTGCAAAATAATCGGGCGATGGAAATCACCAAGGTTTTATCTGCCTCGCAAAGTTACGCGACGCAGCCCGTAAATGGGGGGTATCTCGTTTTCGGCAATGTTGGACTTGCTGCTGACATTAGAGATATTCCGCACTTTATCGATGTTAAAGAATATGCCAGTGGGTCGGCAGTCCACGCAAAAGAGATTGGTGCCGTTGAGCAGTTCCGTTTTATTCTGACTCCAGAAATTGACAAGTTCATTGATTCTGGCGCGGCAGTTGGGGCTACCGGCTTAACCAGTACCAGCGGTACGTTGATCGATGTTTATCAATTTTTCGTTATTGCTGAAAACGCATGGGCTGACATTGCAACTCGTGGCGTAAATGGCATCGAAGAACACGAGGTCGCGCCGAATAAGAAAGATCATGCCGACCCGATGGGTCGTCGTGGCTTTTTCGGTTGCTCATTTTGGAGTGCGCCATTTATCCAAAACGATGGGTGGATGGCAGTTGGCAATGTTGGCATTACAAATAAAACCGCGTAATCGAAAGGAAACATTATGACCGCTCAAAACAATACAATTGATGTTCGTTGCCACACGCATCCTGCGCTTGTAACTGGTACAACTGCAAGCTACACAACAACTGTAACGGTTGTTGGTGTGATAAATGGTAAATTTGTTACCGGGCTTACTGCACAAACAAATGCTGCGCTGCCAACTACCGACGTTAATACATCGGCGGCATTTCTCGGGCTGTTGCGTAGTCAGGGAACTGTGCTTGTGTGGGGGCAAAATGCAGCAGGCACAACACAAATTGCACAAGGCACGATTGAAGACTTGGACACGGCTGGCAACTTTATTAATGCGCCACAATTCCCATCAATCCCAGACACCATGATGCCGTTTTCTTATCAGGTGCTAAAGGCTGGAGTCACTGCGTCGGCTACAGTGAAACTTGTTCCGGGTGTGGATGCATGGGCAGCAACAGGATACACGAATGCTATTGTGCCAATTGCCACACTGCCAGTCCGCCCACAAGTTGCATAAGGAGTGTGAAAAATGAATGACGAAACACAAACGACAGAACCAAAGAAGAGCGCAAAGCGCGGCCCCAAGCCAGGGGCGCGGACAGCCGCAATCAACCCGGCGCAATACGCGGCTGACATGGGCGAAATCAAGGTCTTGATTGCAGATATGGCGGGGGTTATGAAAGGAATGCAACAAGCGATTAATAACCCCGTCATTATCCGAAAGGAACCCTATAGTGCTGAAATGCCAAATCAGGAGCAAATCTTATCTGCTCAGAACGGTGAATTTAAGGTGCTTAGTGAAGTTGGATTTGAAACTCAGGGTGACGTCAAAAACCCCGGCGTTGATAAGTACCACAAAGACTTAGCAATGCTCGAAGATGAGCTAACGGTTTACACCCCGGAAAATGACGACCCAAAAGATACATGCTTTTCCGTTACCAATAACGGCAAGATGCAAATTTTTATTCGTGGACAAACGCAGCAAGTCAAGCGCAAATTTGTTGAGATGATATTGCGCTTGCGCCAAAAAAAATATGAAAGTGTTGACAATCCAGACCGTGACGCGGAAGAAGCAAAGTTTCAGCGTATGACCTCTAACGTGCGCCATCGAATTGAAATTGTCAACGACCCAAGCCCACGCGGCAAGCAGTGGCGTGAACAATTGATTGGACAAAGATAAAAGGAAAAGTGATGTCTACTCTTAAAGTACTACAGCGTTTTGCGCAAAGCATTCCTGACCCAAGAGCAGCAGGTGCGCTTACAAGCATCTTAAATCGCATCATCCCAGACAGCGTGAACAATGCTGTAACTGCGCTTGCTGGTGGTGGTCAATCCAATGCAACTGCGCTAAAGATCGACGCCGCATTTCACAACGTAACGACCGTTGCCACTGCTGCCGACTCGATAAAGTTGCCCGCTGCGGTTGTGGGTGAGCTTCATTTCGTTAAAAATTCGGCGGCTGCATCAATGCAGGTTTTCGGCAGTGGCACCGATACGATTGATTCCGTTGCGACGGCTACAGGTGTACCGCAAGCGGCGGGTGATGGCGTGCTTTATTTCTGCGTTACCAATGGTAATTATTTACGCATTGGCGGAGTGGATGCGACGGAAATATTTACTACATTGACCACAAACACGATTGCAGGCGGCACCACTCCACTGGCAATTAACGGGCAAGCAGCCGCGCAGGGCGGCACTGTTGCTATCACTGGCGGCACATCTAGCACATCGGCAAACGCTGGTGGCCCAATCACTGTAACGGGAGGAGCCCCAGGCGCTACAGGTGTAGGCGGGGCTGTTACGGTGATTGGCGGGGCTGCTGTATCTGGCGCTGGTGGTGCTGCGTCATTTGCTGGTGGCGCTGGTGGATTGGCTGGGGCTGGTGGCGGTGTGACTATCACTGGTGGGCTGGCTGGGGCGACCAATGCCACTGGCGGCGCGATTCTGGTTACTGCTGGGGCTGGTCAAGGCACTGGCTCGGGTGGCGTTGTAACATTGACGGGCGGCGCGTCTGGCGCTGGTGCCACTGGCAACGGCGGGGCCATTAGCGTTGTCGGCGGTGCTGCTGCATCAACAAATGGAACGGGCGGGGCATCTGGCATTAGAGGTGGCGTCGGTACTGGTACTGGCACAGGTGGCGCAGCAACGCTTACAGGTGGCGCTTCCGGTTCGGGTGCTACTGGCAACGGCGGGGCAACCACGATTACGGCTGGCGCAGCGCTATCAACAAACGGCACTGGCGGTGCAGTATCTGTAACTGCTGGCGCGGGTAGTGGCTCGGGTAATGGTGGATCAATATCCAAAACAGGCGGCGCGGCCGGAGCAACTGGTACGGGCGGCAATGCTGCGCTGACGGGTGGCGTGGGTGGCGCCACATCCGGCGCAGGCGGTACGGCGATTGTCTCAGGCGGCGCGGCTACGACAAGCGGCGCAGGTGGATTATCGCGTGTAATTGGCGGCGCTGGCGCTGCTGCTGGTGCTGGTGGTGCGGCGCAGTTGACTGGCGGACTTGGCGGTGCTACTGATGCAATCGGCGGCGCGGCAACTGTTACTGCTGGGGCAGGGCAGGGCACTGCGGCGGGTGGCGTGGCATCCATCGCAGGCGGTGCATCAGGTTCCGGAGCAACTGGTAATGGTGGCGCTGTATCGGTTTTGGCTGGTGCTGCGACTTCAACCAATGGCACTGGCGGGGCTGCAACATTAACGGGCGGTGTCGGTACAGGCTCTGGCAATGGGGGTGCAATTACCATTACCACTGGCGCAGCCGGGGCAACTGGTGTTGCTGGCGCTATGGCAATTTCTGTCGGCGCTGCAACGTCTGGCAATGGCTCCTCAATTACTATCACTGGGGGCAATGGTGCGGGTGGCACAAATGCGGGTGGTAATATTAATCTTGTGCCGGGCGCGGCAGTGTCTACAGGAATTCCAGGAAACATCCAAATCAATGGCGTTGCTGGCATTCACGCCGCGCATTGGCATCAAGCTACAAATGCGACAGTTCCAGTTTCCGGGCAAAGCAATACGATTTTTATTGCTATGCGCGCCTACCGTGTTATTTCCGTTTCGATCATTTGCAGCAGTACGGGGACGGTTCCGACGGTTGATGTCAAGATCGAAACCGGAACTACTGCGCCGGGTAGTGGAACGTCTGTATTGACTGGCGTGGTAACATTTTCAGGCACCGCCAATACGCTTGTTGCTGGGACCATTACCGGGACGGTTGCTAATTTGACGCTTGCGGCTGGCAATCGCATATCGGTGACATGGGGTGGTACGGTTGGCACCATATTAAACGCATCCGTTGCCGTTTTGCTGGCGCCAATCTAATCATGAACTTCCTCGAACTGTGCCAAAGGCTGCGCCAAGAAGTCGGCGGCGCAGGGACGGGGCCGACTTCCACCGCAAGCCAGACGGGCGAAAGCGATAGGCTCGTTCAATGGATAGCTACCGCTGATGAAGATATTCAGAGGGCTAGAGCAAACTGGAATTTTATGCGAGCAGCATTCACAGTGCAAACTACTGCTGGCGTAGCGGCATATTCTGCCAGTGATTGCGGCATTACTGCATTTCGTGACTGGGTGCAACGAAGATTTAAATCTTACTTAACATCTGGCGGCGTGGCTGGTGAAATAATGCTTCACAAAATTGAATATGACCAATGGTATGAAGTTTATAATCGAGGTACTCCAATAACTGGCAGTCCTTCTACATTTACAATATTGGCTAATCAAAGCTTTTCTCTCGCTCCAATTCCAAGCGGGATATTCACAATAAGTGGCGAGTATCAAAAAAAAGTTACTACGTTATCGGGAGACTCAAGCACGCCAGCCTATCCAGAGGAATATCATTTACTTGCAGTTTATAAAGCCATGATGTCTTATGGTAGATATACTGGCGCAACTGAGGTTTATCAAGATGGATACAACCGTTATGTAGAAATGATGGCACAAATGGAATTAACTCAATTGCCGCGCATTCGATTATGCGGCCCACTTACATGAGAGTTAAAATTCCAGCCCATCAAAGTAAATTCTATCCTTTTCAAGGCGGACTTGATTTGACATCGCCGCCAATCCAGATCAACCCCGGCGCGCTACGCGCTTGCTTAAATGTGGAGATTGGCGTGAAAGGTGGTTATTTGCCGCTTGGTGGGTATGAGCGATTCTCTGGAAAGGAAAAACCATCTAATGCGGTTTATGCAGTGCTGCCTTGCGTGATCACTGGTTCGCTTAGCATTGGCAATGTGCTAACTGATAACACCGCGGCGGCATTTGGTACGGTGATTGCAATCACCGCCGCAGAAATTATTTTGACGCTGGTAACAGGGACTTTTGCAATTGGTAATGTGAAAGTTGGCGCATCCGTCGTAGGCACATGCAGCGCAGCGCAAAGTGACCCTATAGCGGAAACGCAAGCTATCGACGCGACATACCGCAATCTTGCCGCTGACGTGTACAGAGCTTTGATTGCAGAGGTTCCGGGAGAGGGGAATATTCTTGGCGTTTGGCAGTATGGCGGTAAGGTCTATGCGTTTCGCAATAATATTGGACTTACCGCTGCCGTGCTTCACGTATCTAGTGCCAGTGGATGGACGGCCGTGACGATGATGAGAGAATTAGTGTTTACGTCTGGCGGGGTATATGAGCCTGTAGAGGGAGACGTAATCACCGGGGCAATATCAGGCGCAACGGCGACTATTAAGCGTGTGTGCTTGAGGTCTGGATCGTTCGCCGCTGGTAATGCTGCTGGTTCGCTGATTATTAATACCCAAGTTGGTAATTTCGTGGCTGAAAATTTGGATATTCCGGCACACCTCAATTCAGCAACCGTGACGGCAAACAGCGCCGCAATTAGCTTTGCGCCAAGTGGCCTTTTTGAGTTTGTAAATTGGAATTTTGGCGGCGCAAGCGGAACAAATAGAATGTATGGCTGCGACGGAAAAAACAAAGCGTTTGAATTTGATGGTACGGTATTAGTACCTATCACAACCGGGATGGCGGCCGATACCCCGCTACACATCCACGCGCATAAAAACCAGCTTTTTCTTTCGTTTGGTAGTTCGGTGCAACATTCAGGCATCGGGTTCCCATACTCGTTTACTCCGGTATTCGGTGCAGCAGAAATCGCATGTGGCGATACCGTGACGAATTTCCTTTCGGTGCCGGGCAACCAATCAGGCGGCGCGCTAGTGATTTACACAAAAAACCGCACGCTTGTTTTGTACGGCAATGATTCGACGGACTGGAATTTGGTACCTTTTAGCGAAGAAGCAGGTGCGCGTGCGTACACTGCGCAGTATATTGGGCGCGGCGTGGTATTGGATGATCAGGGTGTTATGGCGATTGACACAACGCAAAATTTTGGAAACTTTGCTGCATCGGCACTATCCCAGCAAATCGCGCCGCTCATTGATTCGCTCAACGATAACTACTCACCGATTGCAAGTTGTATATCGCGCAAAAAAAATCAATACCGACTGTTTTACACATCCGGAAATGCTGTCTACATGACTATGCGGCAGGATAAGGTTCTGGGTTTTACGAGCATAACCATTCCTGACCCAGTGACGTGCATGTGTTCGCAGGAAGGGGCAACAGGACGTGAAGAAATTTACTTTGGCTCAAGCGACGGGTTTATTTATCAAATGGACGTAGGAACATCTTTTGACGGCGCCCCAATAAACTGGTATGCATCGCTGGCATTTAACCATTTCGGATCGCCTCGCGCAATCAAAACTTTTCATAAGGCGATTCTAGAAGTCACGGGAACGAGCTATTGTGAATTTGCACTAACAAGTGCAATTGCTTATGACTCTACCGAGTTTGACCAAAACAGCACAACATCAGCTAGCATTGAATTATCAAGCGCAGCATGGGATTTATCAACATGGGATAAGTTTTATTGGGACAGTAGGGCGCTATCCCCCACCGAAATTGATATTTGTGGGGCAGCAGAAAACATTTCTCTGATATTTAGCGGAAACAGCGACGAGTTCAAACAATTTACATTGCATTCTGCAATTGCTCACTATACGCCACGGCGCTCTATGAGGTAATTTATGTCAAATGACTATTTTAATACAGACGGAAACCCGGCAAATAATTCGGCAGCAAAATCATCTGTCATACGAGCAATTATTTCAGCTATCAGCGCAGGATTCGATAAGCTCCCGGCACTATCAGGAAACGGCAGTAAAATAATTGCGGTTAATTCTGGTGGAACCGCCTTGGAATCTGTTGCTGTTACTGGCACTGGTAGCGTTGCACGGTCAATAAGCCCAACATTAACCACTCCGGTGCTAGGCGCGGCCACGGCCACCAGCGTCAACAAAGTTACAATCACCGCGCCAGCCACGTCAGCAACCATAACTATTGCCGACGGCAAGACGCTCACTGTAAGCAACACAATTACGCTTACCGGGGCAGATAGCGCCACATTAAATATATCAGATGTTGCAGCAGCGACAGCGCTAGCGGCATCATCTGGATCGGCTCTTGTTGGCTTTATCCAGTCTGGCACTGGTGCAGTTGCGCAAACTGAGCAAGGAAAATTGCGCACGGTTGTCACTGATGGTGATTTCTCAACATATCAACAGGCAGCAATTGGCGCTATTGGGAAGACTTTTTTTGTTCCTGTCGGCGCGACTGTTTCGCTGACAGTGCCGACGGATGTAGCGACGATTGCCGCAGCAATTACGGCAATTGCTAGATGGATCATTCCAGCAGATGCAACGGTGCAAATTATTGTGCCAACTGGATCCACGTCATTGAGCACGCCAACCGCGTTTAATCACCCGTATGGGGCACGCGTAGAAATAATCGGCACGACCCCTGTATCAATAACTGGCACCACCCTAGCCGCCGCCGTATCTGGCAGTGCTGGCGCATATTCAGTTCAGATAAACGTTAGTGCAGTTGCTGGAATATCGGCAAATGACTATGCGATTATCCGCACGGTAACAGGCACTGGGCAATATGTATTGTTCAATGGCATATTTAAAATTACCGCCGTTGGGGCTAGCACCATTACCATACTGCATACCGCACAAAATGCGGCATGGCCAACAAATACAATGACGGGCTGTGTAATTACTGTAATTAAAAGCATGGTCTACTACACTGGCTGCGATGGATTTAGAATTGATGGCCCGCTTGGAAAAATAAATAATATTGCGCTTGTTGGTGACCGCTCATCCGGCACAATTGGCTTGATCGCGTCACGCGCTGAGAGTAGTTATAAGGATTTCGGGCGCGTTTTATGCGGGGATTCTTTTGGCGTTATTGGATTTGGTGATGCGGGAGTAATGGCGCTAATGAATGGCGTGATTGATGCTAGGTATATTGCATCGGCAAACAACCTTGCATACAACCTGTTTGCGCAACATGGTGGCCGCATTATGGCTAATAATTGCGTTGTTTGTGGCGCGGGTGACTCTGGTCTGTATGCGCATAGCGGCGGTGACATTTGGGCAGAGAGCGGTATTTCAAGTGGAAATTTGCTGTATGGTGCTTTTTGCATATCTGGCGGCTCGATACTGATGCAAAACGGATTTGTTTGGTCTAATGTATCGGATGGCTGGCGAGCATCATGGGGCGGCGCTATACGCGCCCCATCAATTAGCTCCCGATACAATGGCGCGAATGGCGGGTTTGCAAATGACGGCGGTGTTGCTGTTGTAACGTCCTCAACACTATCAAACAATAATGGTGCGGGAGTCTATACTCAGAGTGGCGGCAGTATTGACGCAACAAGTAGCACTATGTCATCCAATGTGCAACACGGCGCATATTCTGACGGGGGATTTATTGACTGCCCATCGTCAACAGCATCATCAAATACGATCAATGGCTATACGGCAGTAAATGGCGGCGTTATTCTTGGGAACTTATTGACCGGGTCTAGCAACGGCACTTACTTATGTTCCGCATCAACTTCCGGCTATATTCGCGCTACCAATGCGTCGGCATCTGGGCAAACGCTGTTTGTGTCGTCAAGCGGCATGATTGATGCAACCAGCGCGACCGGGACGCCGACATTGACGCGCAGTGCTGGTGGAATCATTCTAAATACATCTGGCGATTTGCTCTATGGCGCGCTGACTCCATCCAGCATTAGCGCCAATGGCGCAACGGAAACCGGGGTTATAAACGCAGCAAAAAATAGCACATACAATAGCGAGTCAACATCGGCATTATGCGCGCAAAATATCGCTGACCCCCTGAAAATGCTTGTGGCTGGCTATGACAACACTTTTGATTATGGGTATATTCAAGCATTGCGCTCTACAAGTGGCTACAAAAATATTGCGTTAAATCCGAATGCTGGCAATGTCGGAATTGGGTTAGTCACAAGCTCGCCAACTGCGCGACTGCATTTGCCAGCGGGGGCGGCTGGGGCAAATTCTGGCCCCCTTAAATTTACATCAGGCATTGTTCAATCTACCGCTGAGCCGGGGACAATGGAATACAATGGCACAAACTTATTTTTTACGAGATCTGGCACAACGCGAGAAGGCGTTCTTACGCAAAGAGCAGTTACAGCAGAGGTTGTTGTTAGCGATACTACCGTAACTGTCAACATCGACGGCGTCGAATATAAGCTTCTCGCTAAAGCGTAGCAAAGAAATCTCATTCACAATTTTTTAATTAGGAATATTATGCCCGGTTTATTATCAAGCAGTAAAATAGTTAGCTCAACAAAGCCGGGCTTGTTGGGCGCTGACGTAAATTCTTTTTATCAACAATCGCTTGGGCGCACGGCTAGGGAAGATGAGCAGAATTATTGGGTTGACGCGGCAAGCAAGGGCGTTGATGCTGGCACGCAAATTGCCAACTCACCCGAGGCACAGCGCTACGCGCAATCAAAGGTTATGCAGACTGCTACGCCAATAATGCCACCAGCAGCTATTAGCGCGCCACCAGCTCCACCGCAAAACGCAAGCCCGGCGGCATATACTGCGCCCACAGCAGCGGCGACGGCGACAAGCTATCAGACGCGCAACGCGCAATCTGAATCGTATCAGGCTAAGCCATGGGAGGTTAGCGGAAGCCAGACCGTAGCGGAGCAGATACGACAGATCACGGACAGCGGATCACCGCTTATGCAGCAAGCCGAAGCAGCGGGTATTGCCGCAGCAAATCGGCGCGGCTTATCAAACTCCAGCATTGCCGTTGGCACGGCGCAAGATTCGCTATACCGCACCGCACTACCGATTGCACAGCAAGACGCTAGCACATATGCGCAATCGGCACAGTTCAGCGCAAACGCGCAGAACCAGGCAGCAGCACAAAACGCACAGCTTGGCACAAACGTATCGTTATCAAACGCACAGCAAGCCAATGTTGCCGCCGGGGCTAATGCTGCCGCATTAAATTCAGCATCGCAATTTAATGCCAATGCATCAAACGTGGCGGCGCTTACTGCTGTTGATGCCGCCTTGAAAAAATCACTTGCTGATTTGCAGGCAAATACCACGCTTGCAGCAGCGGATAAACAATACCAGACACAAATTGCTATTGCTGACGCGCAAAATAAAACCAACGTTGCCATATCAAACGGCGACAATGCGACCAAACAGATATTATCCAACCTCGACGCAAATACGCGACTTGGGCTGGCGCAAATTGACGCCAATACGAAAATAGGCGTGGCAAATCTTGATGTTAAGTCGCGCTTAGAATTAGCAAAGATTGATAATGAAAACAAGCAATTGTTGCAAACCAATACAAACGCCGCGGAAATGTATCGTCAGTATTCGGTCAATCTTGCCAATATTCAAAACAATGACAAGATGGATCAAGCTGGTAAAGATGCAGCTATTACAACCCAATTAAATTCGCTGAATGCTGGATTGCAAGCGGTTGGCGAGGTTTCAAAGTTGGATTTAAGTAAGTACTTCCAAAAAGCAGAAAACAAACCAGCGCCCACGGCACCAGCAGCGCCAATTAACATATCATCGCCATTAGTAAATTATGATAGCGGCGGGGGCGATGGCGGCGGGGGTGATGGCGGCGGGGGTGACTAATGTCCAGTGATTGCAAAACTTATCTGTATCGCGAGCTTGCCAGGTTGCAAATTCTGGATAGGGATTTATTTATGAGTGCAATCAAGGATTACGACACATTAGAATTATTACGAAATGGTGTTCACGTTGGGTTCTTGATACAGAATAAAAATGAAATTCATTTTTATTTAACAAAAGAAAAAGCCTTAAAATACTCGGTTTGGTTATTAAGGCGAGTTGTCAAGCCTCTGCTTGAAAAGTATAGTGAATTGATTACTTTTTCACCTTGCAATAATGATAGTTTTTTGCTGCGTGCCGGGTTTGTTAGTTGCGGGATGGTTGGCAAAATGCATAAGTTAGTATTAACGAAAATAAAATTAAAGGGGACAAAATGCCATTTGTAGCTATAGCAGCAGTCGCAGGCGGCGCGGCAGTGGCGGCAGGGTTGGTAACGGCCGCGACATTAACTTGTGTTAGCATTGGTCTAACGGTTGTTGGAACGCTAACCAAAAGCAAAGAGTTAACCCAACTCGGTGCAGGTCTTGGGCTTGGTGGCGGTATTGCATCGCTATTTAGTGGGGCTGTAGGTAGTGTGGCGGGTGCGGCTGGCGAGGTGGTTAATGGTGGGATTGGCGCAGTGTCGGAAGCAGGTTTTGATACTTGGGCGGCTGGTCAAGGCGCTGCTGAATCTTCCGTTGGGTTAGCTGAATTTGGCGGTTCTGCGCCAAGCTTTGAAACTGCGGGGCTGGCTGCGCAGTCTGGATCTACCGGGTTAATCGGTTCAGCGCCAGCACCGCTAGCAAGTCAACCCTCAACATTTGATGCTGCATCCATGAACGCGCCAGCGCCAGCGCCAGCGCCAGCGCCAACCACCGCCGCATCAACGGCTTCAGGGGCTGTCGCTCCACCATCGGACACAACTTCATTTGGTATTAAAAATTGGTGGTCTGGTCTTACCGATACGCAAAAAAATAATGTCATGCAAATTGGCGGCAAGGCCGCAGAGGGGCTTTTTGCTGGATGGTCAGCAGAGCAAAAAAATGCGCTTGAGCGCGAGCGCATCAATCTTGAGCAGCAGAAATATAACACACAGCAAGCGAATGCGAACGCGCAACCAGTTATCTCATATAAACCAGTTGGGCTATTAGCAGCCGGGGCAAAATAATGCAAAAAATTACCGACCCAATTTTAAAGCAGGCGGCGGCGCAAGTTGATGCAAAAGTGCAGCCAAATTTGCGCCAAAGTTACGATTCTATAATAACCGCTGGCATGGATTTGATGTTTAATAAATCTACGAATCGCTACCTACATGAGGCACTTGGTGATGGTGCAAACCTAGAAAAGACAGTGCCTGATTTGATGGCTGGCGGAATGATGCTGCTGTACAACGAAAGCAAGCGCGAAATGTCAATTGATGCGGCGATGCTGGCGATTGTGCCGTTAATGTGCCAAGTTTTAGAATATGCAGAACAAGCGCTTGATGCTGAAATAACGCCTGAAATGGTCGCAAAAATCACGCTTGAATCCTATCGCGCAGTTGCAAAACGCTTTGGCCTCGATAAGCAACCAACAATAAATGGCGTGACGCAACCAGGCCCACAGCCGCAGATGGCAGGCGGCTTGCCTGGCGCGCAATCGCAGCGGGGGGTATAAATGGGCATGGGTCTTTTGTTTGGCGCGCTTGCTGGCGCTGGTGGTGCCATAGCCGATATTGCCAAAAAAGATCAGGACGCAGCCAGCGATGAAAAGCGCGCCCGTATGCTTGCCGATTTGGAGGAGCAAAAGACATTGCGAATTGAGGAGGCTCGCGCACAACGCCAACGGCAAGCAGGTATTGCGCAAGGCTCGCAGATTGCAAGCGAGGCAAGCCGCTTGCGTGGTCAAAGTGACGCGGCGGCAATAAATGCAAAATTTGGGTCAAATGCCGCGGCTGAAGATGTGGCGGCATTGGACAATAACCCCGGGGCACGAAAAGCTTACGGACTGCCGGAATTAGGGCGACTTGGGAGCCTGGAAACTCGCGCTCAAGCTGCTGAAAATCTTGGGTATCTTGACGCATCACGGGAAACGCGAGGGTTAATTCAAGCGGAAATAGGCAATTTGCGAAACGAGGCTAACGACAAGGCTACTAACCGACGGCTTGATTTAGCTGAGGCAAACAGTGCCCGAAGCGCGGCAAGACAGGAGGCATTAGCCGCTGCGCAGATCGCCCACATAAAAGCACAGACGGCATACCAGTCAAGCCAAGACGAATTGCTATATAAAAAAGAAGCTAGGTCGGCAACTTATGACGCGCTGAATGGGGCTAACCAAGATATCAAAGGGATTGAAAAGCAAATGTCTGACCCTATGATAGACGAAAATCTGAAGGGTATTTTAAATATTCAGCTTTCGTCCACTCGCGACGAAGCAAAAAGATTGCGTACAGCATTGGCAAGGTCCGGGCTTGAAGGATCAGAAAAGCCGGAATCTAAAACCGGATTTGACCCGGCCAAATACCAAATTGGCGGCAAGCCAGTGCCAACGACATCAGCAGGCACTGGCGACGCGATTGCAAGCCGCAGCCAGACAGCAATGCAAGCCGCGCCGGATTCGCGTATATTGGGGCAGGTTATTATGCCAAGCATCGGGGCTAAATTCCCAATTGTGCAAGATGACAATGGCGACAAAAAACTTGATGTTTCTGGCGATGTTATTTTGCAGAATTTACGCAAAACGGTTTTATCAGTTCCGAGCGTTGAATTGAAAATGGATATTGGCGCGGCAATAAATAATCGAATTGATCAGTTGCAACAGCTTGAAAATGAGATTGCTACCAAAGAATTTAGAAATCCATTGAAACTCACAGGACTATAAAATGGATTTCGACCTAGCCGCAGCACGGCGCGATTACTCAGACGACCAAATTTTAAGCGGGTTGAAGTCGCACGGACTATTAAATTTCGACGTTGACGCGGCGCGCAAAGATGGCTTTAGCGCATCCGATATTTTGGACACTATCTACAAACCACCAGTTGAGCAACCTAAGCCTGAACAAAGTAGCTTATTGCGGCGCGCCGGGGATGTCGGCGTATCGCTTGCGCGTGGCGTTATTGCCCTGCCAGAAGCGCTAACTGGTATTGCTGATATACCAACGCTTGGGGCTGCTGGAAAGAAATTGCAGGCGGTAGGCGTTGATTTCAAAAAAGCACAAGATTTTCTCGCTGAATTTTATTCCCCGGAACAGCTCGCGGCAAACAGAAAATTATCTGAAGCAAAAGGTTTTGCAGAAAATATTAGTGCGGCGATTGATAATCCAAGCACGATACTAAATACTGCTGTTGAATCCCTGCCGCAAATGCTGGGCGGGGCTGCTGCCGCTCGAAAAATTGGCGCTACCGTTATTGGCTCCGGCTTGTCTGGCATTGCGCGTGGTGCGATTGGTGAAGGCATAATCAGCGCCGGGTCATCGGCTGAAGGTATCCGGCAGCAAACCGCAGAAGGTGATTTGACGCCATTTCAAGCAGGGTCTGCAACCGTATCAGGTGCACTTACTGGTGTTATTGGCGTAGTTGGCGGCAGGATTGCGAGGCGTCTTGGGCTTGATGATATTGATACCCTATTGGCAGGGGGTAGTACTGGCGTAACAAAGCAGGGTTTGGCGCGGCGCATTATCGGCGGCGGCATATCTGAAGGCTTATTTGAAGAATTGCCACAATCTGCGCAAGAGCAAATATTCCAAAATGCTGCACTGAATAAGCCACTTCTCGAAGGCGTAGAAGAAGCCGCAGCACAGGGCTTACTAGTCGGCGCGGCAATGGGCGGCGTGGCAAATATACGGACTCATCCAAAAACGGCTACTGAAACACCGCCACCCGGCAAAGATCAATCTGCGGCACCGCTGCTGCTGGAAAACCGCCAAGACCCCTTAATCTCGTTTCCTGATGGCTCAGTTGGTCGGCAAAGCGATTTTGAAGCATTCATCGAAAGCCTACCGGAAGCCGAGCGGGTAGCGCAGCGTGCGCGCCTAATTGGACTTGGTGCGCAAGACATTGCGCCAGAGGCAACGGTTGCTGATATCGTGCAAGCGCCAGATGTAGAATCCGCGATTGAATCCGCAACAGCTATTTTAGATCAGCCGACAGCGGCGGCGACCGAGCAGAAAAACAGTGCAATTGATTCAGATTGGAACGAATACAACAAGACCAAATTTGCGCAGCGTGAATCTGAATTCGCAGCAGCAAAAGCGCAGCAGCAGGATGCAGAACGGCAACAAATTATCAATGAGGTGGCGAATCAGAATGTTGAACAAACTAACGCACTGACCCAGGCGCAAGGATTTTATGACCCACAACAGGCAGCCATTCAATCGGACTATGAGCGAGCGCAGCAATTTCAAAACCGCAGCACTGGGCCACTGAGTTCAATCACTGGCGGCGCGGCGCAGGTAAGCGGATTACAAGTTGATGATGTGAATAGCTCAATACAACGCCTTACCGATAATTGGAAAGGCTTTTCAGGTTTGCGCACGGTGCAAAGCATTGCTGATATCCCGCCAGAAATCGCGGCGCGCTTGAGCGCTGACGCTCAGACAGAGGGGTTTTATGACCCGAAAACCAATTCAGTGTACCTAATCGCTGACGCCATTTCAACGCCGGAGCGCGCCGCATTTGTGGCCGCTCATGAGGTGATTGGTCACGGCGGTTTGCGTATGCTGCAAGATAAAAATGTGACCATGGCCGTGCAATTAGCCAGCGGTAATAAGTTTATTAATAAACTTGCAACCGCTATTGCGCAAGAGCGCGGTGGCACGCAAAGCGCCATCCATACGGAAGAGGCAATTGCAGAACTGGCAGCAGCACTTGAAACGGGCGACCTGGCAGGCATTGAATCGCGTTATGGCATAACCATTCCTGAATCATCCAAAACAGGGCTACGCGGCGCAGTGTCGCGGGTGATTGAATCTGTACGCCGATGGTTCGCCGGAGTGCTCGGCGTGCCGATTGAAGAGGTTTCAAACCGTGAAATCTATTCGATGATATCGGCGCAGATGGCGGCAGTTTCTGGTATGAGCACAAGCGGCACGGCACACCCAAGTTATCAGGGGGGCGCAATGGCATCGCAAGCGCCGCAGGGGAGTCAAACAATCATGGTGGACGGAATTCCCCGCAGTACCGTGAACAGCGACGGTAAGCCGATTGCCGCTACGCCTGTAGCCATTGCAAACTTTTGGCGTTGGTTCGGCGATAGCAAGGTGGTTGATGATCAGGGTAAACCATTGGTGGCTTATCACGGATCACGGCAAAAGTTCACCGTTTTTGATTACGGAAAAATAGGCAAGCAGGGCCGCTCTGAGGGTGCCGGGTTCTACTTCACCAATAATAAAAATGTAGCATCCGTCTACGGCAATGTAATGTCGGTCTATCTGGCAATTCAAAAACCAATGGCTTATGATGCTAAGCCATTCTCAAGGCGCGTTATTGAAAAGCTTGTCAAGAGAATTGCTGAGATTGAGGCTAATGAAAGCAGTATGGATATTGCAGATGGGTTTTTATCTAATTTTGGCGATGTTAGTTACAACGGCATTGCTTCGGTTGTGCGCGAAGCATCCATACTAATCATGCCAGAAAATACCGCTCTCGATCAATTAAGTGGCATTGTGGGTAGTGGCGTTAATCCTGAGTATGTCAATCAGGCAGCGCGGGAAATAACGGGCTATGACGGCGTGATTGCAAAAGGCTTTTCAAATGTCGGCGATGAGAAAAATACGATTTACGTTGCGTTTTCCCAAAATCAAATCAAATCGGCCACGGATAACAGCGGCGAATTTTTTTCTGAAAACCCGAGCATTCTGCAAAGTCGCGCACCCACAACCGAGCGCGTACCGAAGTGGGCGGAGAACTACACCGACGCGCAGAAAAAAATTTTGCGCAAGACAGGTGCAATTTATACCGAGCAAACATTTCAGGACAAGCTAAAGGAAATGCGCGAAGGATTGGGCGCAAAACTTCAGCAGGGCATATTTGACCAATACGCACCTATCAAGGCGCGCTTAGGCGATGTGCCGTACATGCTTGCGCGCATGTCGAAAGCGAGCGATAATGGGCTGGAGGCCATCATGAACTATGGCCGCTTGGTACTTGATGGCGGCGCAATCAATGTTGACCCGTCCAAGCCTGGTCTTATTGAAGTGCTTGCAAAGCTCAAGGGCGAGCATGAGCAATTCTTCCAGTGGCTGGCAGGGAACCGGGCAAAACAGCTAAAAGCGCAAGGGCGCGAGAATCTAATTAGTGATTCCGACATCACATTTCTTGCTGACTTAAACCGGGGACAGATGGCCGATGGCACAAGCCGAGCGCAATCCTACACCGTAGCACAACTGGCGCTTGCTACACTCAATAATTCTGTGCTTGATATTGCCGAGCAATCCGGCATCATTGACAAAGAATCAAGAAAATTATTTCAGTCTGAATTTTACGTGCCATTTTACCGCGTGATTGATGATGGCGTTGCAGGGACAACCATCAAAGGAGGCTTGATCAATCAGCAATCGATTAAGCGCTTGAAGGGAGGCACAAATAATCTTGCCGATTTAATGGGTAACATGCAAAAAAACTGGAACACACTCTTAGCAGCATCGGCAAAGAACCGGGCTGCTGCTGCTATCCTACCTAAAGCCGCTGAAATCGGTGCAGCAACTGAATTGCCGGAAGCAACTGCGCGCAACATGGCAAAATCAGCGTCAGCAAAAGTTGCGTCGTTTATGGATGAGGGAGTGAAGCGATTTTATGTGATGGATGATGACCCGCTTTTCTCTGCGATATCGGCACTGGAATTCAACGGTTACAACAATTCGGCGATGCGCGTTATGGGAGGATTCAAGAGCCTGTTAACAAGACTTGTCACGTCAGCACCGGGATTCAAGTTTTTTCGCAATCCGGTACGTGAGGCACTTTCAAGTATTGCCGTCACTAGCAAGCTTGGATGGAATCCGATAGCCAATTTCAAGGAAGGGGTCACGTTATTGCGTAATGAAGATTTCATGGCAAGCCTGATTGCAGGCGGGGGCATGATGAGGTTTGGTACGTACCTTGATGGCAATAGGGCGGATTATCTCAAGGGCATTTTGAATGCTAGGATTGATGATAAAACAATGTTAAACACGCAGGAAAAAATAAGTAATTTCTTTGGCAAAATTTGGGAAAAATACAATGAATTGGGCGACTATGGGGAAAATTTCAACCGGGCGGCGCTTTATTCGAAGTTACGCGCTGAAGGGAAAAACCACTTAGAAGCGAGCTTTGAGGCGCGTGACTTAATGGATTTCGGTTTATCTGGCGCTTGGGTCGGGGTACGTGCGCTTAACCAGATTCTGCCATTTTTCAATGCGCGATTGCAGGGGATTTATAAACTTGGGCGTGGATACAATGACGACCCCGCCAGGGTTGGCGCTGTGATAGGTGCGCTGTCTCTAGCATCAATTGCGCTGATGCTCGCCAATAAAGATGACGACGATTGGAAAAAGCGCACCGATGCAGATAAAAATAACAATTGGTGGTTTAAAGTTGGCAGAACAGCCTATAGAATTCCAAAGCCGTTTGAAGTGGGCGCGGTCGCCTTGGCAATTGAAAATTTTACAGCCTTGTTTTTGGACA
>Ga0315268_10001265_pt1 | contig 29027 bp, 21 predicted proteins | sample C1_top_MG_FD_204535 | JGI IMG/M metagenome (GOLD analysis project Ga0315268, IMG submission 204535) | Sediment microbial communities from Yellowstone Lake, YNP, Wyoming, USA - C1_top | ecosystem: Environmental > Aquatic > Freshwater > Lake > Sediment | place: USA: Wyoming | collected 2017-08-01
GGGGGGGCTACCGCGGGGGGGGGGGGGGGGGTGCGGGGGTGCGGGGGGGCGGGGGCCGGGGCGCGGGGGGGGGCGAACGCCGGGGCGCTGGGCTGAGCAATGGCCGGGGCGCTGAGCTGAGCCGGGGCGGCCGCCGGGGCGCCGGATGGCCGGGTAACCGGGGCCGAACCGGGGGAGGCGCCGACGACGGGTCCAGGGGTGGAGGCGGAAGCGGGCGGCCGATCGGTGGCGCCGGATGGCGACAGATCGGCGGCGCCGGGCGAGCGGCCGGCCGCGGGCCGCGGGACGTCTCCGGAGGGGGCCCAGGGCCCGTCCCCAACGGCGGCTTCTCCGGCAGCGTTGGCCAGCCCGAGCAAGACCATCTCCAGCACCAGGCGAGGCTGCGGAGAATAGCGCATCTCCCCGTCGGCCTTGACTAGGGCGTCCAGGAAGGCGAGAAGCCGCGGCGCCGTCCAGGTCCGGGCGTCGTTCACCAGTTCGGGATCGGGTTCGATCTCGACGCCGGCCTCGGCCGCCTGTCCCGGCGCGCCCCGAGCCGCCTGTCCCGGCACGCCCCGGACCGCCTGCCCCGGCGACACCTCGGCCAGCCGCAACCCGGTCAGGAAAACGTCTCTCAGGTAGGAGACAAGACCCCCGAGGATGGCCCCGGGGTCGCGGCCGGCCCGGAGCATGGCGTCGACCTCGGCGATGGCGGAGGCCGCGCGCCCGCCGGCCACGTGCTCGACCAGCTTCCGTAGCGCGTCGCGGTCGAGGCCGCCGGTAACGGTCAGGAAGTCTTCCACGCTGGGACTTTCCCCGGCGAAGGACACGCATTGCTCCAGCAGGCCCAGGGCATCGCGCAGACTGCCCTCGGCCTTACGGGAGATCAGGGCCAACAGCGCGTCCGGGGCCTGGATCTTCTCGGCCTCGGCCACCGCGCGCAGCCGCCCGACGATGTCGGTCTCCGGGACGGGTCGGAAGTCGAACCGCTGGCAGCGGGATCGCACCGTCGGGAGGATCTTCTCCGGCTCCGTGGTGGCCAGGACGAAGACCACGTGGGCCGGCGGCTCCTCCAGAGTCTTGAGGAAAGCATTGTAGGCATCTTTGGTCATCTGATGGGCTTCGTCGATTATATAAACCTTGAACCGGCCGGACATGGGCGAGAGGCGGACGTTCTCCTGAAGGGAGCGGATCTCGTCGATGCCCCGGTTGGAGGCGGCGTCGAGCTCGATGACGTCCGGGGAAGAGCCGGCCGATATGGAGGAACAGGAGGAGCATTTCCCGCAGGGCTCGTCGGTGGGAGCGCTCGCGGCCTCGCAGTTGAGGCACATGGCCAGGAGGCGGGCCATGGTCGTTTTGCCCGTCCCACGGCGGCCGCCAAAGAGATAAGCCTGCGCGACCCTCCCGAGCTTGATGGCGTTCTGGAGGGTCCGCGTGACATGTTCCTGACGGGTGACCTCGTGGAAAGACCGGGGTCGCCAGCGCCGGTTGAGTGAGAGGTAGGCCACGAAAGATCCACTCCTGGTGACGATTCCGGTCACGATTCCGGGGTGGCCGGGACGAGCGAGCCCGCCGGGCTAGAAACTTTCTTTCCGGCGGATGCGTTTCCTGTGCTAGGCAAGGACTTTACCGGAAGTCGAAGAAACCGCAGACAAATGGGGCAATGGGAGGCGTGGCAGTGCGCGGGAAGCTTGTTCTCCTCGGTCCGCTAGCCCTCGTCACTCTCTTGATTGTCACCTTGCTCGCGGGGCTTGCCTCCGGTTGCCGCCAGGGTCCCGACAAGCTCGTAATGGGCTTCGTGGCCCCCTCCTCCGCGGCCAGCCCGGGCGGGCTGCCCATCGCCCAGGCCGACATTCTGGCCGAGGCCATCAAAGAGGCTCTGGGTATCAGGATCGAGATTTTCGCCTTTCCCACCGCGACCGAACTGGTCAAGGCCATCGGAACCGGCCAGGCCGACATAGCCGTCTTCAACCCCTTCGCTTATGTGTCGGCTCATGAAGCGAGCGGGGCCGAGGTTCTTTTCAAGGCCGTCACGGGCGGGGCCAGCGAGACGCGCTCGGAGATTATCGTCCTGGCCGGCGGCGGGCCGAGCACCCTGGCGGAACTCAGGGGCAAGACCTTCGGGTTCGTGGACCCGGCTTCACCTTCGGGGTACCTTTTTCCGGCCGCCTACCTCGTGGAGAACGGTGTTGTCCCGAGTAAGGATCTGGCCAAGGCGGTTTTCCTTGGCGACCAGGTCGCGGCTGTGCGCGCCGTGATCGAGAAGACGGTCCAGGCGGCGGCCTGCGCCGAAGGTACCCGCAACCTCGCCCGGATTCAGATTCCGGACCTGGATAACCTCGTGACCGTCATCGCCACGACTCCGCCGGTTCCCGGGACGACTATCGCCGTCCGGGCCGGCCTCGACCACGCTTTGGCCGACCGCATCACGCAGGCCCTCCTGACGGCGATCAACGGGGGCGACGGCCGCCTGGCCTGGCGGGCCATCACCGGCGCCGACGGCATCATCGAGGCCCAGGACCCGGACTACGACTTCATCCGCCGGGCGGTGGAGCTGCTGGGGCTGGATGTTGAGGTCCTGGCGGGGTAGGGGGGGAGAGGCTAAAACCCTCTAGGAAGCGGCCGCGCTGGCCTGCCGGCGAAGCTCCTCGGCTTTGGTGGGGTCCTTCCGTACGTTCGCCAGGAAGATCGCGTAGTGCCGCAAGTTCCAGGTGTTCTTGGGATCGGCCGCGATGGCCCGCTTGTAGTTCTCCTCGGCCCGGTCCGGATCGTTGCGCACGGTCGCCAGGAAGGTGGCGTAGCGCCGCAGGTTCCAGGTGTTCTTGGGGTCGGCCTCGATGGCCCGCTTGTAGTACTCCTCGGCCCGGTCGGGATCCTTCCGCTTGGTCTCCAGAAAGTCCGCGTAGTAGCCCAGGTTGTGTGCGTTCTTGGGGTCGGCCTCGACGGCCCGCTTGTAGTAGTCCTCGGCCCGGTCGGGGTCCTTCCGCACGGTCTCCAGGAGGAGGGCGTAGCTCTCCAGGATGTCGGCGTCCTTGGGGTCGGCCTCGACGGCCCGCTTGCAGTACTCCTCGGCCCGGTCCGGATTGTCGCGCGCGGTCGCCAGGAAGGTGGCGTAGCGCCGCAGGTTCCAGGTGTTCTTGGGGTCGGCCTCGATGGCCCGTTCGTAGTACTCCTCGGCGCGATTCGAGTCGTGGCGCACGGAGCCCAGGAAGAAGACGTAGTTGCCGGGGGTGTAGGCGGCCTTGGGGTCGGCCTCGATGGCCCGCTTGTAGTACTCCTCGGCGGGACTCGAGTCGTGGCGCACGGAGCCCAGGAAGGAGGCGTAGTTGCCGAGGTTGTGTGCGTGCTTGGGGTCGGCCTCGACGGCCCGCTTGTAGTACTCCTCGGCTCGGTCGGGGTCCTTCCGTACGGTCTCCAGGAAGAGGGCATAATTGCCGAGGCTGGTGGCGTCGTTGGGGTCGGCCTCGTCGGCCCGCTTGTAGTGCTCCTCGGCCTTGTCGAAGTCCTTGCGCACGGTCCACAGGAAGTTGGCGTAGCTGCCCAGGTTACGGGTGTCCTTCGGATCGGCCGCGATGGCTTGCTTGTAGTGCTCCTCGGCCTTGTCGAAGTCCTTGCGCACGGTCCACAGGAAGTTGGCGTAGTTGCCCAGGTTACGGGCGTCCTTCGGATCGGCCGCGATGGCTTGCTTGTAGTGCTCCTCGGCCCTGTCGAAGTCCTTGCGCACGTTCTGCAGGAAGGCGGCGTAGTTGCCGAAGTTTCGGGCGTGCTTCGGATTGGCCGCGAGGGCCCGCTTGTAGTACTCCTCGGCTTTGTCGAAGTCCTGGCGCACGTTCTGCAGAAAGAGGGCGTAGCTGCCAAGATTGGTCGCGTGCTTCGGATTGGCCACGAGGGCCCGCTTGTAGTACTCCTCGGCCCTGTCCAAGTAGGGCCGCACTTCATGGAGAAACCGCGCGAAATCACCAAGGAGATCGCTTGAGTTCGGGTAGTTCTCCAGACCAGCGAAGTAGGTGGCCTCGGCCAGTGCTGGATTGCTCTTTGCCTGCTCCCGCGCTTTCGAGATCGCTTCCCCGGGACCGGGAAAGGATCTCTGAGCCGCCTTCGCCGCCTCCCGTAGGATCGTGGTTCCCGGTGACGAAGCGGATCTCGCCGCTATCCGCTCGGTCAGGCTGTCAAACTCCTCCTTGTAGCGTCGAAAGACCCTCTCGAAGCGCCGGCTGTCAGGGTGGCTTAGCCCGCACGCGTTCCGCATCAGGAGCATCATCTCATCGAAGTCACCCTGCTCAACCCAGCACGCGTTGTGCTTCTTCAGCCAGGGAGCGAGGGGGAGGGCGGACGGGTCATTCTGGCCGACCCAGTAGACGCCGTACTGAAGATCTCTCGGCGAAAGACCGTCTAGCATCGCGAGGACACTCTGGTCTCTCCCCCCGTAACCGACGAAGATGAGTCCTCGATCCTCTAGCAGCTTCCGAACCCTGTCTTGCAGGTCGCTCGAGAGAGTAGCGGTGGCATTCTTGGTGACCTTCGGCGCAAGGTGGTTGTCCCCGTGGAGCTTCACGATCAGGGGTCGGGTCTCGGTCGGGCGGATGAAGTCGGCGAGGGCCTCGTCGGGAATGACGATGGGCCGGGTCTCCGTAAAGAGGTAGAACGCATCGGCTATCAGGTCGTCGAAGTTGGTCGTGAGAATGACGTTGAAGGAGGTTCGGCTGCTGGAACTGAGGGTCGCCAGGACGGCATACCCGAAGCCCGGAAACTTGCCCTCGCAGAGGCGCTCAATCTCCCATTGGCGGTCCGCGGTGGTCAGGAACAACCTATCGATCACTTCGCCGAAGATACAGGCCGGATTCGCGGGGTCATAGGACGGAAAGGCCCGTTTCGCCCAGGAATCCATGCCTTCGGCCAGCGCCGCCCGCGTCTCACGGTTCGACTTCACGTTGAGCTCATGCAGCCTGGGAAGCCAGTCGTCCTTCACTAAGACGCCGGCGGTGGGAATGCCGGAGGTCACGGAACATCCCGCACCGAGAAAAAACACATGCGATCTGCCCCGCTGTTCCTTGGCCCCGGACAGGCGCGTGCAGAACTCCTCGGCGGACATCCTGACGAGCAGCGCGACTACCCCCTGAGCGGGTGACTCGGTCCAGGTGCAAGCCCGCGACGAACAACTCAATGCGGTGCAGGTTCTACAGGGGTTGACCGAACCCTACCAGCCGCGAACAGATGTGGAAGGAGGAGGATACTTTACTACAATAAGAGTGGCCGCGCACCCACCTTTGACCTGAGCCTTGCCGGCGTTACCGACGGGGCCAGCTCGGACCAGGGAGGCCTGCGGCACACGGGAGAGCCTGCTTACCGTTGCTCCCTTCCGGGCCTGGCGGGATTCACAGGTTCCCGTTGCGCAGGTCCAGGTCTTCAACGCCGCCGTCGTCGGGCGGCCCGACAAGACCAGGCCGGGGGTGGGAATTCGACCCCGCTCTAGCGGGTTGCGGGTGCAGGGCACCGCTACCTCCCCATCTAGCGCGGCCACAACTGGAAACTGGATTGGAGATGGAACTGGCGGAAGGGGCGGGATTTGAACCCGCGAGGCGGGGGACCCGCCTACACGCTCTCCAGGCGTGCTCCTTAGACCACTCGGACACCCTTCCGCGCAATGGTGTCTGGACTCGCATCGCGCCGCCGAGAAGGCGGCTCGGGCAAAACACCTATGTGGCGGAGGGGGCGGGATTTGAACCCGCGAGGCGTATTTAGCGCCTACTCGATTTCGAGTCGAGCTCGATCGACCGGTCTCTGACACCCCTCCGCGCAAGCTCTGTTCCGGTCCGCGCCCTGCCGGCCTCGCCGCATCGCCGCCCTACTCCCCGCGCTTCGTCCGGAAGAACTCCCGGATGACCTCGGCGCTCTCCGCGGCCAAGACCCCGCTCGTCACCTCAAGCTGGTGGTTGAGCCGCCCGTCCTGGACCACGTTGAGCAGGGTGCCCGCCGCTCCCGCCTTGGGGTCGGCCACACCGTAGACCAGACGGCCTACCCTGGCCAGCACGAGAGCCCCGGCGCACATGGCGCAGGGCTCAACCGTCACGTAGATGGTCGTTCCTTCAAGGCGCCAGGTGCCCCTGAGACGGGCCGCCTCGCGCAGGACGACCACTTCGGCGTGGGCCGTGGGATCGGACCAGGTCTCGCGGAGGTTGTGCCCCCGGGCGACGATCTCGCCACCCTCGACGAGAACGGCCCCCACGGGGACCTCGCCTGCCCTAGCCGCCTTCTTGGCCTCGGCCAGGGCCTCGCCCATGAAGATCTCGTCCTCGCCGCTCACGTCAAGTCTCCTCGACGGCCGCCTCACTCGCGAGCAAAATGGTGCGCCCGGAGGGACTCGAACCCCCGGCACAGGGATTAGGAATCCCTTGCTCTGTCCACCTGAGCTACGGGCGCGACACAAAGAAAAATGGTGCGCCGGAGAGGACTTGAACCCCTGGCCTACTGATCCGTAGTCAGTCGCTCTAATCCAGCTGAGCTACCGGCGCACACATATTTCTGGCGGAGAGGGAGGGATTCGAACCCTCGGAGGAAGTTTTAGGGACCCCCTCAAACGCTTAGCAGGCGCTTGGTTTCAGCCACTCACCCACCTCTCCGCTATGAACTTGTCAGTTGCCGGGCGACTGAAACCGCGCGGAGTCTGGCGTGTTCAAGGATAGCATACGAACCAGGCTAACTCAAGAACGCAAGACTTGGCGGAGGGGGCGGGATTCGAACCCGCAAGCCCGTGAGGGCGCCGGTTTTCAAGACCGGTTCGTTACCGTTACGGTACCCCTCCGTTGGACCCGGTCGGCGCGGCGCGATTGCCGCGGCCACCTCGCATCCCCGGGCGCGGCTCCGGTGCCGAGCGCGGCCACTTAGGCCGCTTTTCGGTTTAGCCTCGCGCCGGGCAAAGAAAACTATAGCATGCGGCAAAATGACGGTCAATTTGAGTCTGTTGATGCGCGAATGGCCCGCGACCCGCTACCGCGATCGACCAGCTAATACGTCGCCGCGACGGGGCGCTCCTATGGCGGCCGGTCCGCGACCCGCTACGGCGACTCTATCGGCACCCGCTCGGGCGGCTCGATTGACTTCAAACCGCGCGTGTAGGACCGCAGGGCAGCCGGGATCGTCACGCTGCCGTCTTCTTCTTGGTAGTTCTCCAGGATGGCGGCCAGGCACCGCCCGACGGCCACACCGGAACCGTTCAGAGTATGGACGAACTCCGGCTTGGAGTTCGGCGTCCGGCGGAAGCGCACGTTGGCCCGACGGGCCTGGAAGTCCTCGAAGTTGCTGCAGGACGATATCTCGACGTACCTGTCGTAACTCGGCATCCAGACGTCGAGGTCATACTTCTTGGCCTGGGCGAAACCGAGGTCGCCGGTGCACATCTCCACGACCCGGTAGGGAAGCTCCAGGCGGCGCAGGACCTCGGCCGCGGCTTGGGTCAGCGACTCGAGCTCCTCGTAGGAGGTCTCCGGCGGCACGAATTTGACGAGTTCGACCTTGTCGAACTGGTGCTGGCGGACGAGGCCGCGGGTATCGCGTCCGGAAGCGCCGGCTTCCGACCGAAAGCACGGCGTGTAGGCGGCATAATACAGCGGCAGCCGCGCCCCGTCGAGAATCTCGTCGCGGTGGAGGTTGGTCACCGGCACCTCGGCCGTCGGAACGAGGTAGTAGTCGAACTCCTTGAGACCGAAGACGTCTTCGCGGTATTTAGGGAAGTTACCCGTCCCGGTCATGCTGGCCGCGTTGACCATGAAAGGCGGCAGGACCTCGAGGTAGCCGTGCTCGGTGGTATGGAGGTCGAGCATGAAGTCGATGAGGGCCCGCACCAGGCGGGACCCCGCGCCCATGAAAACCGTGAACCTGGCCCCGGTGATCTTGGCCGCGCGTTCGAAGTCGAGAATGCCGAGGTCGACGCCGATGTCCCAGTGGGCCTTGGGCTGGAAGGAGAACTGGCGGGGCCGGCCCTCGCGGCGCCGTTCGACGTTGCCGCTCTCATCGGGGCCGATGGGCGCCCCGGGGTAGGGCACGTTGGGGATCTCAAGGAGGAGACGGCCGACAGTCTCCTCGGCCTCCTTGAGACCGCTCTCCAGGGAACGGATGCGGTCGGCGACCTGACGCATCTCGGCGATCTTGTCCTCGGCCGGCCGGCCGATTTTCTTGGCCGCGGCGATTTCCTCGCTGACCCGATTGCGGACGGCTCGGAGTTCCTCAACCTCGGCCAGAAAGTCGCGCCAGCGCTTGTCCGCGGAGAGGAGGCCGTCGAGGTCGGCGGAGATACTCTTTTTCCTCAGGGCTTCGCGGATGAGATCGGGATTGTTGCGGATGAACTTCAGATCCAACATCTGTGACTCCTCCTTCGCGAGAAGCGCTCGTGCTCCGGACTAGGCCAGGTGCCGTTCCAGCCGGCCTACCCGGCCCGCATCAGGGCCGCCAAGCTATCCTCATAAGGCGGCCGGGCCACCCCCGCCTCGGTGATGATGGCGGTGATGAGCCTGGCCGGCGTGACGTCGAAGGCCGGGTTGGCCACCATGATCCCGGGCGGAGCCAACTCCAGACCATAGGGCCGGCGAACTTCGTCGGCCGCCCGCTCCTCAATGACAATGTCGCGGCCCGACTTCGCTTCAAGGTCGATTGTTGACCGGGGCGCGGCGACATAAAAGGGTATCCCATGGGCCCCGGCCAGGACAGCTACGGAGTAGGTGCCGATCTTGTTGGCCACGTCACCGTTGACCGCGATGCGGTCGGCGCCGACGATGGCCGCGTCCACCAGGCCCTGGCTCATGAACCAGCCGGCCATGTTGTCGGTGATGAGGGTGGCCGGGATGCCTTCCTGGACCATTTCCCAGGCGGTGAGGCGAGCCCCTTGCCAGAGCGGGCGGGTCTCGTCGACGAAAACGCTGATGTCCTTACCGGCTTCGACGGCGGCCCGGATGACGCCGAGGGCCGTCCCGTAGCCACCCGTGGCCAGGGCCCCGGCGTTGCAGTGGGTCAGGACGCGGCATTTCCCGGGCAACAACTCCTGGCCGTAGCGGCCCATCCGGCGGTTGGCCCGCTCGTCCTCGGCCGCGATCTCCGAAGCCTCGGCCCGCAGGCGGTCGCGGACGGCGGCAAGCCACCCTGGAACGAGGGGGCCCGCGGGGGCGCCACTCGCGCCCGGCGACGCCGCCCCGCCCGCCGCGCCTACTCCGCCTACTCCGCCCTTGCCGCCTACTCCGGCCAGGTTCTCCCGCGCCACGCGAGTCATGCGGTCGATGGCCCAGAAGAGGTTCACGGCCGTGGGCCGGGTCCGGGCCAGGCGGGCAGCCGCGGCCTCGAAGCCGGCCAGGAAGGCCTCCGGCGTGAGCGGGATCGGCGTCGGGCGAGCAGCCGCCACGGTAGCGGTCGCCGCCGCGGTAGCGGTCGCCGCGCTCAGGCCCACCGCCAGGTCCGCGTGGAGGGCCAGCCCGAAGGCGGCGCTGATGCCGATGGCCGGCGCGCCCCGCACGACCATGGTCTCGATGGCCCGGGCCACGGCCTCGACCGAACCGGCCCGGAGATACTCGATCTTACCCGGCAGTTTGGTCTGGTCGAGGAAGACGACCTCGCCCTGGCCCAGGGTCACGGCCCGGATGGGCTCATTGGCCGGGGCAGCCGTCACCCTTGTTCCACCTCTCCCGTCCATGGTCCTCACTTCGCTCCCTCGATGGTCACGGCCGACCGGCAGGCGCAGGTCGGATCATCGCTGACCTGACCCACGGCCGCCCTGAGCAGCGAGACGACGTTGTGGACGTTGGCCTTGAAGACTTTGAGGACCATCTCGTGGGTCACGGCCTCCACGCTGGAGTCGCCCTCGAGGCCGGCGTCGTAGTCCGTGATCAGGGCCACGCTGGCGTAGCAGATGTTGAGCTCCCGGGCTAGAACGACCTCGGGGTACTGGGTCATGGAGATGACTTCCCAGCCGGCCTGGCTGAACCAGCGACTTTCCGCCCGGGTCGAGAAGCGCGGTCCCTCGATGGTCACGACGGTGCCCTTGTCGTGGACAGTAATGCCCTGCTTCTTGGCCTCGTCGATGAGAACCCGGCGCAGGCGCGGGCAGTAGGGGTCGGCCATGCTGATGTGAACGACCACGGGGCCGTCGAAGAAGGTCCCCGCGCGGCTCCGCGTCCGGTCGACAAACTGGTCGCAGATGACGAAGTCCCCCGGTTTCACGTGCGGCTGGAGGCTGCCGGCCGTGCAGGGGGCGAAGATGTTTCGGACCCCGAGTTCGCGCATGGCCCAGAGGTTGGCTCGAAAGGGGATTCTCTGCGGCGGGAGCTCGTGCCCCTGTCCGTGCCGCGGCAGGAATGCCACCCGCTTGCCCTCGAAGTCGCCGACGGTGATGGGGCCGCTGGGGGACCCGTAGGGAGTGTCGACCCAGACCTGCTTCGCGCCCTTGTCGAGAAGCTCGTAGAAGCCCGAACCGCCGAAAATGCCGATGTCGGCCGAAACATTGACTCTCGCCATGAACTCTCCCCCTGTTTCAGTGTCTCTTCGTCAAACCGTCCTCGGTCAGACAGGCCTCGGCCAAACCATCTCGATCAGGCAGTTTTGCCGCGGACACGGAAAAGCCCCTGGCCAATGGCCAGGGGCGTAGTGGACGCGGTGCCACCCTGATCAGGGGCGAGCGGTCTCCGGGGCTGCCGTGAGACCATCGCAGCCGGTTCCGGCGAGCCGCTTGCCACCTCTTGAATGGGCGCTATCGGGCCCTCCCGCCGGCTTCCGCGCTCGGACCAAGACCCGCGCGCCTCGCCGGGAGCTCGGGGGTGGACTTCGGTCTGCCGTCCGGGGCGGCTCGCACCATCCGCCGCCTCTCTCACCTCAACCGGTCGGGGACCTACTCTTCCCGTCATCGCTCGTGAGTCTGTATCGCCCTGCGTTGGATGGTGGCATTATACAGCCTTGGCTTGGGTTGTGGCAACGGGCGGCCCATCCGCGAGCGCGGGCTCCGCCCGTCGAAGGGAGAAGAGAATGGCCGAGCAGCCGACCAGAATGACGGCCGAGGCGATCCACACCGCCGGCGGCCACAGGCTGAAGAGGTAGCCCGATAGGACCGCCACCCCGGACCCGACTAGGCTGATAAAGGTGTTGTTCAGGGCGTAGATGCTCGCGCGGCTTCGTCCTTCGGTCACCTCAGCCAGGATGGAATCCATGAAGGGCTTGAAGATACTGAAGCCCGCGGCGTAGATGGCCACGGCCAGGGCGGCCAGGGCGAAGCTCCCCGTCGGAATGACCACGAACATGATCAGGCCCGCGATCTGCAGGGCCAGGCCCACAAGCATGTTGCCCAGGCGGTTTCCACCGCTGATGAGGGGCACGACCACGACCAGGACGACAAGGAGGAGGGCCGAGTAGAGGCCCCCAAGGAGGGAGATGGCCGCCTTGCCGAGCCCGAGGGTCTCGGTGAGGTAGGGTGCGAAGTAGAAGCTGGAGAACGAGCCCACCGGGATGAAGACCATGTAGAGGACCACCAGGCAGACGACCTTGAGCACTCTCCGGCTGCGGAGGGCGGCGAATGCCTCCCGGTATGAAGCAATAACCCCGCCGCCTCTGGCGCCGTTGGCCCTCGCCTCCTGGCGCCGTCTCAGGATGTCCCGTCCGGCCCTGGTCTCCGTGAAGTAGCGGTTCCTCAAGATGGCCTGGACGGAAATGCTCAGGACGGCGAAGGCCAGGAGGGCCCGCTCGGCCGTGACCACGCCCGTGTACCTCACCAGAAGCCCGGCCAGGGGCGTGAGAATCCCCGTGGCCACGGTCACGATGTTGAGAAGGTTGAAGGCCGCCCGGCGCTGCTCGTTGTCCGCGTCCTCCACGACCATCAGGTTCCAGGAGACAGAGACGATGCGCCAGACGCTGTTGACGAGCATGCCCAGGGCGAAGAGCCAGAAGCTGTGAGAGAAGATGTAGACGGCGTAGGCCGCGGGCCAGGCGATGAGATCGAAGATGAGGGTGGTCTTCCTGCGCCCCAGGCGGTCGGTTAGGGGACCACCGAGGAACGAGGTGATCGCGCCGGCAGCGAAACCGAGAGAAATGAGGTAGCCGATCTCCCGGTCGGTCACCCCCAGGCTCTTCATGTAGAGACTGAGGTAGAAGTTGCAAAGAACGAACGGAACGCCCCAGAGCGGCTCAAAGAGAACCGCTATGCGGGTGTTGCCCTGGAGGGTCCGGAGGGCGGTGACGATGTTGGAGGAACGGAAGTTGGCCATCGGAGTCCGCGTCCTTTTCGGGCCGCACCGAGCTCCCATGTCCGACGGTCCGCGTCTGGTGGAACCTGGGCGCCGGCCCACCTGGTCGTCGGCGCGTCCAGGCGGAAGAGCAGCCAGGAGAGCATATCAGATTCCTGGGTGAGGTGGGAAGAGGGTCTTCCTCCTCGGCGAGGTCGCCTACGGCGGCAAGCTGGTCGAGATGATTAGCCTCGCTCAGCTTGGCTGTCGCTCCGAGGAGCTTGCGGCGACATGGCTCCGCCACACGGACTTGGAGCGTGATCGAGGTATGGCTTTGACGTTCAACTCCCGCAGAGATTGGGCCAAGGGCTCGAGCAAAGCGCCGGGAAAGCCTAGCACGGCCTCGCTTGGAGCGAGGTCGGTCGCCTCCCGGCAGCCGTAGCACCCCAGCGAGAAGTTGAGACGCTGCTCAAGGTAGGGAATGAGCGTCGCGTCGACACAAGTGCCCTGGAGCACAGCGGTATCGCCCGACCGGCGCTGTCCACCGGACCTGTTGACGTCGGCTAGGGCCAGCCACATCAGGGGCTCGGGCGGACCCTCCACGACCACTACGTCGGGGAGGGCAGGAGCTGAGGCCAGGGGGCAGAGGGCGATGCCGGCTAGAGTGCCTGGCGGCAGGCGAAGCATGCCCTCGAACATCTCCCGCCCGGTATCCGGCTTGCTCACGATACCGAACCCCACCAGGCCCTGTCCACTGGCAAGGGTAGCCGGTAGGTCCTTGAAACCGAACACGGCCGAAGCGGCGGGACAGGCCAGCGACCCCGGCTCAATGAGCACCGCCTCACCATGCCGGGCCCGCATTAAGGCCTGGCAATAGCGGTGTCCGGTCACGGCTTGAAAAGCGTGCACGGGCACCCGGTCACGGTCCTGATCCCGTTTGAGAAGAAAGACTGCCACCGGCTCGGTATCGAGCTCCAGCGTTCCTACGATCATGTCAGAAAACTCAGCCCAGATATTGCCTGCCATGCCGTCGCCCCCTCCGTTTAGAGCCGCGCGAAACCTACAACCTCCAGGACACCGAAAAAGACTGGCCGCGGTCTTTCAGGCCGAAGGCCGGCCTGGGACAGAAGGACCGAAAGGCCCGGCTCGGTGATGGTCCAGGCCTCGGGTCCCTCAAGAGCGCTGAGGGCGAAGCGGACGACCCCTCGCCGGAGGGCTGGACCGCCCGAGGCGAAATCGAGGACCAGACCCCGGCCGCCGGGTCGCAAGACCCGTCTCACTTCTCGCAGAGCCGGGAGGCGGGCCTCCTGGGTGATCTCGTGCAGGCCGAGGAAGAGGGTCACGCAATCGAAGTGACCATCGGGTAGGGGAAGAGAATCGGCTTCGGCCCTGACGTAGACCGTTCGGCAGGACTGTCCGCGGCGTGTGGCCCGCTCCAGCATCGCCTCCGAGGCGTCGACCCCCACCACCTCCCCGTCCGGTCCGAGCCGGCGGGCCAACTCCCGGGCAAGAAGACCCGTCCCGCAGCACAGGTCGAGAACCCGGTCGGCCGGGCCAAGGCCGAGGCGGACGACCTCTCTGGCCAGGAAAGGCCGGTAGCGACCGAAGGTCACGGCGGCCACGAACGGCTCATACAGCCGGGCCGCCCGCCGGCCGTAGGAGAGGCTGCCGCCGTCACTCCGCGTGTTCGTGGTCGCCCCCAAGCCCCCTGACCTCCTCCCCCGTGAACCGGTAGGCCTCGCCGCAGAAGTGGCAGACGAGTCTCGCCCCTTCGCCGGAGGCGATGATCTCGTCGAGATCCTCCCGGCCCAGGCTGGCCAGGGTTCGGATGGCCCGCTCCCGGCTGCAGCGGCACTGAAACCGGAGGGGTCGGGCCTCGTGGACGGTGTGGGGTACCCCGCTGCCGTCGAGGACCCGGCCGACGAGGTCTTCCGGTCGCAGGCCCTTCTCGATGAGCCGGCTGACCGACTTGATCCCCCCGATGGTCTCCTCGAGCCTTCTGGCCACGGCGGCCTGGGCGGAGTCGCGCCGGGGCCGGGCGCCGCCCGTCCCGCCAATCGACTGGCCCGAGCCCACGCCCGCGCGTTTGGCGGTGTCCTCTTCCTCGCTCCCAGGCATGATCTGCACAAACAGCCCGCCGGCGGCCACGACCCGTCCGGGAGGCCCCACCAGCACGCCCAGGGCCACGGCCGACGGGGTTTGCTCGGAGTCATAGAGGTAGCGGGTGAGGTCTTCGCCGATCTCTCCCGAGACCAGCGGAGAAGATCCGGTGTAGGGCCCCTTCAGCCCCATGTCCCGGGTCACGTAGCAGAAGCCTTTCCGGCCCACGAGACCACCGACGTCGAGCTTGCCGGCCGGAGTGGGGGGAAGGTCGGCCTCGGGGTGCTTGGCATAGCCGCGGACGCGGCCGGAGGCGTCGGACTCGGCGATGATCCCGCCCAGGGGCCCGTCGCCGATGAGACGCAGGGTGACCGTGCCGCGATCCTTGAGGGTCAGGCCGAGGAGAGCGGCCCCGCTGAGAGCGCGGCCCAGAGCGGCGGCGGCTGTCGGCGAGGCCTGGTGCCGGCGGCGAGCCTCTTCCGCCAGGCAGGTGGTGCGGGCGGCCAAGACGCGGACACGGCCGTCATCGGTGGTGGCAATGACGGCGTAGTCCTGGCCACTGTCGATGGTCTTGGTCGTCACGAAAGTCCTCGATCCCAGTGGTAAGGTGGGTAGGCTGCCGCTTTCGCTACCGCCCCGCCACCATCGCCACGAAGTAGCGGTGGACCCTAGCGTCCCCGGCCAACTCGGGATGGAAGGCCGTGGCCAGGAGCCGCCCCTGCCGGGCGGCGACAATCTTGTCCTCGAACTCGGCCAGGACTTCGGCCTCGCCCCTAACCCGCTCGATGTAGGGTGCCCGGATGAAGATGGCCCGGAACGGTCGAGGGGATGCTCCCCTGATCTCCAGGTCGACCTCGAAGCTGTCGACCTGCCTGCCAAATCCGTTCCGCACGGCGACGATGTCCATCAGGCCGAGGCTCACCTGGTCGGGCAGCCCGTCCTTGATCTCCTTGGCCAGGAGGATGAGACCGGCGCAGGTTCCCCAGACGGCCAGACCCTCGGCGACTCTCCGCGGGACGGCCTCGATGAACCCGTACTCGGCGGCCAGGCGGCCGATGGCCGTGCTCTCGCCACCGGGGATGATCAGACCCCGCAGACCTTCCAGGTCGGAGACCCGCTTGACCCGAACAGCGTCGGCCCCGGCCACCCGAAGCGCGTCGAGGTGCTCCGAGACCGCCCCCTGCAGATCCAGGACGCCGATGCGGGCGGCGCTTCGCTTGCTCACTTCTCTTCTCCCCCAGACACTGCCTATCGGCTCACTCGGCCCGGCCGGCGGCGCGCCCGTCGGCGCGCGAGGCCAGGTCGCGGCCCGGCCGCTTGGCTACCGCGCTACCAACCGCGCTCCTGCATGCGCTCTTCCTTCTTGAGGGTCGATATCTCCAGACCGGGCATGGCCTCGCCCAGGTCCTTGGAGACCTCGGCCAACACGGCCGGATCGGCGTAGTGCGTCGTCGCCCGGACGATGGCCCGGGCCCGGGCGGCCGGGTTCTTGGACTTGAAGATACCCGAGCCGACGAAGATGCCGTCCGCGCCGAGCTGCATCATGAGGGCCGCGTCGGCCGGGGTGGCGATACCGCCGGCGGAAAAGTTCACGACCTGCAGGCGTCCAAGCTTCTTGACCTCCTGGAGTAGCCCGAGCGGGGCGCCGATCTGCTTGGCCTCGGCGGCGAGTTCCTCCTCGGCCATACCTTGGACCTTGCGAATCTCGGCCATGACCGCCCGCAGGTGCCGGACGGCCTCGACCACGTTCCCGGTGCCCGGCTCGCCCTTGGTCCGGACCATGGCCGCGCCCTCGCCGATGCGCCGCAGGGCCTCGCCCAGGTTTCTGGCCCCGCAGATGAAGGGGACCTTGAACCGGCTATTGTCGATGTGGTTTTCCTCATCGGCCGGGGTGAGAACTTCACTCTCGTCGATGTAGTCCACGCCCAGGGTCTCAAGAATCTGGGCCTCGACAAAATGGCCGATGCGGGCCTTGGCCATGACCGGGATGGTCACGGTCGCCATGATCTTCACGATAACCGTCGGGTCGGCCATGCGGGCCACGCCTCCGGCCGCCCGGATGTCGGCCGGCACACGTTCCAGAGCCATGACGGCGACGGCGCCCGCCTCCTCGGCGATCTTGGCCTGCTCGGGGGTGGTGACGTCCATGATCACCCCGCCCTTAAGCATCTCGGCCAGGCCCTTCTTCACCCGCCAGGTCCCCTTCTCCGCCCTTGCCGTCCTTGCCGCCATAGTTCGATCCTCTCCTTTGCGCCTGCTGCAAAGCACCTTCCGCCAGGCCCGCCGACCTAGCCCTTCAGCACCCCCAGCGGCCGCATACGGGCCACCCGCCGGGAAAGCCCGGCCTTCTCCGCCGCGCCCACGACCTGGTCGACGTCCTTATAGGCCGCCGGCGCCTCCTCGGCCAGACCGGCGTCTGACTCCGACCGGATCTCGATGCCCCGGAGGCCCAATTCGCGCCTGAGTTCCGACCCGCGTGTCAGCCGCTTGGCCGCTGAGCGGGATAGCCGCCGGCCCGCTCCGTGACAGGTCGAGCCAAAGGTTTCCGCCAGGGCTTGCTCCGTGCCCACCAGAACGTAGGAGTGCGTACCCATGTTACCTGGAATGAGCACCGGATGTCCCGTGGTCCGGTAGGCTTCGACCACTTCGGGGTGGCCGGCCGGAAAGGCTCGGGTCGCGCCCTTGCGGTGGACGCAGACCGAGATTTCGCGCCTCTGCCCTTTCTTCCCCGCCACGGTGTGCTTCTCGAACTTGGCCATATTGTGGGCCACGTCGTAGACGACTTCCAGACCCAACTGCTTGGCCGGACTGCCAAAGCGCCGGGCAAATGCCTCCCTGACCCAGTGCGAAAGACAGGTCCGGTTGGCCCAGGCGTAGTTGGCCGCCCCGGCCATGGCCGCGAAGTAGTTCCGGCCGGCCTCCGAACTCAGGGGAGCACAGGCGAGTTGGCGATCCGGCAGGGTCATTCCTCCCGGCCAGGCCAAACCCGCGCCGCGGGCCCCGCCGCCTCCTCGCTTCGTCCCCGGGTCCATCCGAGCCAGGTAATCGGTGCAGACCTGGTGCCCAAGACCCCGCGAGCCGGAGTGGACCATGACAACAATCCGGCCTTTGGCCAGGCCGAAAGCCCGGGCCAGGTTCTCGTCCCAGATGTCCTCGACCACCTGCACCTCCACGAAGTGGTTCCCGGAGCCGAGGGTGCCAAGTTGCCTCGACCCTCGCTTCGCGGCCTCCGCGCTGACCGCGTCGGGGTCGGCGCCGGCCAGAGCCCCGCGCTCCTCGAGGCGGCCGAGGTCTTCCGGCCAGCCGTAGCCTCGCTCGACAGCCCAGGCCGCGCCGCGGACGAGGACCTCGTCGAGGTCTGACCGGCCTACCCTTATGGGTCCCTCCGACCCGAGCCCGGCCGGCACGCTCTGGTAGATGTCGTCCATGAGGGCCGTGAGGTGAGGGGCCAGGTCCTGGAGGGTAAGGCTGGTCCGGAGGAGGCGCATCCCGCAGTTGATGTCGTAGCCGACGCCGCCCGGGGAGATGATCCCGTGCTCGGTGTCGAAGGCGGCCACCCCACCGATGGGAAAGCCGTAACCCAGGTGGATGTCGGGCATGGCCATCGACAAGCCGACGATCCCCGGCAGGCAGGCCACATTGGCCACCTGCTCGAGGGCCTGGTCGGCGAGAATCTCGGAGATCATGTCCGCCGTGGCGTAGATGCGCCCGGAGGTGCCCATGCCGGGTTTGTAGTCCGCGGGGATCTCCCAGCGGCACTCGTCGATCTGTTTAAGAGGTCCCTTCCACCCGTCACCCACGAGGAGAACACCGCCCAATCAAACGTCGAGTATTATCCGAGCCCGGAAGAGGCCCTGCTTTCGCTCGACCTTAAGGCCGTAGTAGGTGGCGGCCTTCACGCCGGTCTTCACCCCGTGCGGGGGCGCCTGAGCGACCGTCAAAGAGCCCGAGAGAATCCAACCCTCGTCCACCTCGCCCACCTCAAGCCGGCCCCCCACCGCCGCCAAGCCCTCGGTCTCCAGGAGGTAAATGAGGTGGTTCAGCCAGGCCACCAGGAGGGCCTCCGGGTCGGGGCCGGGCGGGAGGGTGATTGACATCGCGCGGGTGGTCTGGGACAGGATTACCCTCGTCTTCAAGGCCAGGCGGGCAAGACCCACCGCCGCCCAGAGGAAGAGGTCCCCCAGGGTTTCCCCCCGCACGGCCAGGCCGATGTCGGCGGTGTGGCCGAAGACCCGCGCTCCGCCGGTCGGGGGCAACGGGCCGGCCGGCGTGGGTTTCGGGCTAGGCTTCATCTCCGCCCACCACCCGGCCGAAGGACACGACCCAATCACCCTGGTCCGAACGCATGACCGCGACGCCCTGGGTGGCTCGGCCGGAAACGCGGATCTGATCGACCGGGATGCGGATGATGGTCCCGCGGCCGGAGATGATCATGATTTCGTCCCCCGGGCCGACGGCGCGGATGCCGACGACCTCTCCGGTCCGCTCGGTGATGCGCAGGTTGAGGACGCCCTTTCCGCCGCGCGAGCGCGTGGGATAGTCGGACACCGGGGTTCGCTTGCCCAAGCCCTTGGTGCTGATGGTCAGAATGTTGGCCCCCGTCCGGACGGGATCCATGGATACGACCGCGTCCCCCGACTCCAGGGTGATGCCCTTGACCCCGCGGGCCGGGCGGCCCATCGGCCGGACCTGATCGATGGGGAAGCGGATGGCCTTGCCCAAGCGGGTGGCCAGGATGATCTCCTCGCCGGCCGAGGCGTGCCTGACCCCAATGAGTTCGTCCCCTTCGTCCAGGGCCAGGGCGATAATGCCGCTGCTGCGGCGGACGGTGTCGTACTCGCTGAGTTCCGTCCGCTTGACCGTGCCGCGCCGCGTGGCCATGAAGAGGTAGTTCCCGGGGGCGAACTCCTTGACCGGGATTACGGCCGAGATAATCTCCCCGGGATCGACGGGCACGAGGTTGATGACCGCCGTGCCCCGCGCCGTGCGGCTGGCCTCGGGAATCTCGTGGGCCTTGAGACGATAGACCCGACCCTGGTTACTAAAGAAAAGCAAGAAATGGTGAGTCGTAGTGACGAAGAGGCGCTCGAGGAAGTCTTCCTCCTTGGTTCCCATCCCGGCCACGCCGCGGCCGCCCCGCCGCTGGATGCGGTAGGTGTCGGCCGGCAAGCGCTTGATGTAGCCCTGGTGGGTCATGGTCACGACCACGTCTTCCTCGGCGATGAGGTCCTCCACGTCGAAATCCTGACCGCTGGCGGCCCCGGTGATCTGGGTCCGGCGCGGGTCGGCGTACTTCTCCTTCACGTCGAGCAGTTCGCGGCGGATGATCTGCATGACCATCCGCTCGCTACCCAGGACAGCCCGGAGATACTCGATCAGTTTGGAGAGTTCCGCGTACTCGGTCTCGATCTTGCCCCGCTCCAGGGCGGTCAGTTGCTGGAGGCGCATTTCGAGAATGGCCGTGGCCTGCTTTTCCGACAGGCCGAACTTCAACATGAGCCCTTCCCGGGCGGCGTCGCGGTCCTTCGAGGCCCGGATGAGGGCGATGATGGCGTCGAGGTTGTCCAGGGCGATGCGGAGACCCTCAAGGATGTGGGCTCGCGCCTCGGCCTTGGCCAACTCGAACTTCGTCCGCCGGACGATGATTTCTTTCTGGTAGGCGAGGTAGTGGTCGAGAATCTCTTTGAGATTGAGGACCCTCGGGCGGCCGTCGACCAAAGCCAGGAGGATGATGCCGAAGGTCTCCTGCATCTGAGTGAACTTGAAGAGCCGGTTCAGGAGGACGTTGGGGTTACCCTCCTTGCGGCAGTCGATGACCACGCGAACGCCGTGCCGATCGCTCTCGTCGCGGAGGTCGGCCACGCCCTCGATCTTCTTGTCCCGGACAAGCTCGGCGATGCGCGAGATGAGGGTGGCCTTGTTGACCTGGTAGGGTATCTCGCTGACCACGATGCGGATCTTGCCCGACGCGGTCGTCTCGATCTGGGTCTTGGCCCGCATGGTGATGATGCCGCGACCGGTCTGGTAGGCCTGCTTGATGCCGTCTCGGCCGAGAATGTAAGCCCCGGTCGGGAAATCGGGACCCCGGATGATGCCCATGACCGTCTTGAGGTCGGTCGTCTCCGGCTCGTCGATCATGGCCACCAGAGCGTCGATGACCTCGCCGAGGTTGTGCGGAGGGATGTTCGTGGCCATGCCCACGGCGATGCCCGCCGACCCGTTGATGAGAAGATTGGGCAGCCGCGCCGGCAGGACGACCGGCTCCTCCTCCGACTCGTCGAAGTTAGGGGCGAAATCGACGGTGTCCTTGTCGATGTCGCGGAGGAGTTCCGTGGCCAGCGACGCCAGGCGAACTTCGGTATAGCGCATGGCCGCCGGCGGATCTCCGTCGAGGGATCCGAAGTTGCCGTGCCCGTCGACCAAGGGGTAGCGAATAGCGAATTCCTGGGCCATGCGCACGACCGCGTCATAGACCGCCACATCGCCGTGCGGGTGATACTTGGCCAAGACCTGGCCGACAACTCTGGCCGACTTCTTGTAGGGCTTGTCGGGAGTCATGCCCTCTTCGCGCATGGCGTGGAGGATACGGCGGTGGACGGGTTTCAGGCCGTCGCGAACGTCGGGGAGGGCACGGCTAACGATCACGCTCATAGCGTAATCGATGTAGGACTTCTTGACCTCGTCCTCGATCGGGACGGCCACGATGCGGCCCTGGCTGTACTCTGTCGCTTCAGGCATTTCGCGCTACCCCCGTAGTCACACCGTTCGCCCTCTACCCTACCGTGTCGAGGTTCCGCACCTCGTGAGCATGCCTCTCGATGAACTCCCGGCGTGGCTCGACCTTGTTGCCCATGAGAATGGTGAAGATCTCGTTGGCGGCAATGGCGTCTCGGAGTTCCACCCGGAGCAGGGTTCGCGTGGCCGGGTTCATCGTCGTCTCCCAAAGTTGCTCGGCATTCATCTCGCCCAGGCCCTTGAACCGCTGGATGCTGACCCCCGAACGGCCCATCTCGGCCAGCCCGGCCTCAAGGGCCCTGTCATCGTAGAAGTAGCGCTCCTCCTTGCCCCTGCGGGCCATGTAGAGGGGTGGCTGGGCGATGTAGATGTAGCCGGCCTCGATCAGGCGCTCCATGTAGCGGTAGAAGAAGGTCAGGAGCAAGGTCCGGATGTGTGAGCCGTCGACATCGGCATCGGTCATGACCACGACTTTTCGGTAGCGGGCCCGGTTGAGGTCGAACTCGTCGGCGATACCGGTCCCGACGGCGGTGATAATGGCCCGGATCTCCTCGTTGGCCAGGATGCGGTCGAGGCGGGCCTTCTCGACGTTGATGATCTTGCCCCTGAGGGGTAGGATGGCCTGGGTCCGCCGGTCGCGGCCCTGCTTGGCCGAGCCACCGGCCGAGTCGCCCTCGACCAGGAAGAGTTCGGCCAACTCCGGGTCGCGGACGGAACAGTCGGTGAGCTTGCCCGGTAGGGAGGTTATCTCCAGGGCGCTCTTGCGCCTAGTCAGCTCGCGGGCCTTGCGCGCGGCCTCCCGGGCCCGGAAGGAGTTCACCGACTTCTCGACGACGCGCTTGGCGACGGCGGGGTTCTCCTCCATGAAGTTGGTCAGCCCGTCGCCGATAATCGAGTCGACGATGCCGCGGGTGTCGCTGTTGCCGAGTTTCTCCTTGGTCTGCCCCTCGAACTGGGGGTCGGAGAGCTTCACGCTCAGGACCGCCGTGAGGCCCTCGCGGATGTCCTCGCCGGCCAGGTTGGCCTCGTTCTCCTTGAGGAGCCCGGTCCTGCGGGCGTAGTCATTGACCACTCTTGTAAGGGCCATTTTGAAACCGGCCTCATGGGTCCCACCCTCACCGGTCTTGATGGTGTTGGCGAAGGACAGGAGGGTGTCCACGTAGCCGTCGGTGTACTGCATGGCCGCCTCGACGGCCTGCCTGTCCCGCTCGGCGGAGATGTAGATGGGCCTGGGGTGAAGGACATCCTTATTCTTGTTGAGGGCCTCGACGAAGGAGACAATGCCGCCCTCGTAGAGGAAGATGTTCTCCCGCCGGGTGGTCTCCTCGAAGAGGGTTATCTTGAGACCCCGATTCAGGAAACCCAACTCGCGCAGGCGCTGGGCCACGGTGTCGTAGTTGAAAATGGTCTCCTCGAAGACCTCCGGATCGGGTTTGAAAACCACCAGGGTTCCGGTGCGGTCGGCGTCGCCGACCCGCTTGAGCTGGGTGGCGACCTTGCCTCGGCTGTAGTGCTGCTCCCACCGACCGCCCTCAACGTCGATGATCACTTTCAGCCACTCCGACAGAGCGTTGACCACCGAGACTCCTACCCCATGGAGCCCGCCCGAGACCTTGTAGATCTGGCCGTCGAACTTCGAGCCCGCGTGGAGAACGGTCAGGGCCACTTCGACGGCGGGCCGCTTCATCTTGGGATGGATGCCGATGGGAATGCCGCGGCCGTTGTCTTGAACGGAGCAACTGCCGTCGGCGTCCAGGGTGATGTTGATCTCCGTGCAATAGCCGGCAAGGGCTTCGTCGACGGCGTTATCGACGACCTCGTAGATGAGGTGATGGAGACCCCTCGGGCCGGTGGAACCGACGTACATGCCCGGTCGGCGCCGGACAGCCTCCAGGCCTTCGAGGACCTGGATGCGCTCGGCCGTGTAGTCAGCCGGCCCCGTCTGCTTGGGCCCCGCCTGCTTGGGACCGGCCGGCTCGGACGGAGTCGACCTGGCTCGGGAGGTCTGCGGCTTCTTAGGCGCCTCGTCCATGCGGTAACCGCCCCTCAATAATAGCGGCATCGGGCCTGTCTGTCGGGCCCAATACCCCAGATTATACCACAGTGCCGGAATCGGGCTCAAGGCACTCGGGCCGATCGATACCCAGGTCTAGCTGGGGTTTGGCTTCCAGTTGCGGCCTCGCCGCTCCTTTCGAGACCGGGCCGGCGTCTAACCCGAACCGAGCCGTGGCCCGGCGGGTGAGAGTGGCTCGGGAAAGGGGAGAGAGCAGGATCGGCCCGCCGGTGATGACCACAGTCCTCGCTGGTTGTTCGGTCCTTGCCGCGAGACGGCCTTCGCTCCGGGCAAGGTCGATGAACTCCCGGTTGACGGGCGAACGGACAAAGAGGCGCGAATCGAAAAGAGCCTCGATTTCCGCGAGACGGACCGAGCGGTTCCCACCCAGGTGCAAGAGCACCACCGGACCCCTCCTCCTAGGCCCCCGGTCCATTCGAGGCCTTTCCAAGCCAGCGCCTGGCTTTCAGGGTCAGCGCCAGCCAGCGCTCGGCGGCCCGGGCCAAATCGGGGTCTCTGATCTCCGCCGTGAAGGAACGAAGACGTTCTCGGTCCTCCCCGGTCAGCGGGACAGCGGCCAGGTCACGACGGTTCGGCCAGGGGGAGGGAGGGGTCTCCGGGTCGGGAAGCCCGGAAGCGAGGCTACTTCTGGCTCGATCGCGCCCGCGCCCGACCAGGAAACGGATGTCGCTGACCACCCCGTCCCCGAGGGCCAAGCGTATTCTCTCCAAGAGAACCGGGATGTAGGTGGAGAGTTCGGTGGCCCAGACATTGGAGTCGGCCATCACGGTCAATACGCCTCGCCTGACGCTCTCGGCCCGAGCGTGGGCCGCGATGTCCGGGCCGACGAACTCGGACCAACGGAGCACGGCCATGGCGCCCTTAGCCGCCGGGACCAGACCGGCCCGCTCGAGAATGGCCGCCAGGATGGCTCTCATCTCCCGGCTCATGCTCTGATCCTCGCCCGGCTCATGCTCTGACCTCCCCGGCCTCGACCCTGAACCAGGCGCCGACGGCCGCCGAGAGTCCGCGGTCGGCCAAGGCTCGCGTGAGGGCCTCGCGGTCGGTGGTCGTGACGAATGCCTGCCCTCGAAGGAGAAGGGGTAAGAGGGAGGCCCCTCGCCCGGGGTCGAGTTCGGAGAAGACGTCGTCCAGGAGGAGCACCGGCTTCTCGCCGGCGCTGCGCTCCAGGATGTCCAGGGCGGCCAGCTTCAGGGCCAGGACCACGGAGCGCTGCTGTCCCTGGGAGGCAAAGCGACGGGCCTCTTGCCCGGCCACGAGAAGAGTCAGTTCGTCCCGGTGAGCCCCGGAGAGGGTCACCCGTCGCCGGAGTTCCTCGGCCTGGCGACCTGGATCGAACGGGTCGGGCCGGTAGCCAACGTCCAGGGCTCGCCCGTCGATGCCGGCAAAGGCCTCGGCGGCGAGCGGAGATACCTCGGCCACGGCCTGGCCGCGGTGGGCTTGGATGGCCCGGGACTCGTTGCCCAGAGTCTCGTTCCACGGTTCAAGCAAAGCGACGGCCGCACCCGGCGAGACGCGGCGCGAGGCGAGGTCGGTAAGAAGAGCGTTCCGCTGAATTAGGGTCCGGTGGTACCTGAAAAGATGATCGCGACAGACCGGGCTCGTCTGCCCGAGGAGGACGTCGACGAAACGACGTCTCTCGACGGGTCCACCCTTGACCAGAGCCAGATCGTCGGGACTGAAGGAGAGGATCGGGATGTGACCCAAGAGGTCTGCGGCGCGACCCAGCGGACGATCGTCGAGTGACAGGACTTTACGACCCGGGGTTCCGTCCTCGCCTCGGAGAAAAGCCGCCTCGACGGAGTGACTGCCGTGCCGTCCGGAATAGCGGCCCCGAATATGGTACCCGAGTTCGCCCTCCGGGATCATCTCCGGGTCCGTGGCGCCGCGAAAGGACCTGCCCAGAGCCAGGACACTAAGAGCTTCAAGGACAGTTGTCTTGCCGGCGGCGTTCGGCCCGCTCAGGACGTTGACTCCCGGCGCGAACTCGACCGCCTGCCGATCGAAGAGGCGGAATGCCCGGAGTTCCACTCGCTCAAAGTTCAAGGTGTGTTTTCGGCCGCCCTCCTAAGTGAGGCGCATGGGGAGGACAACGTAGGTGAAGATTCCCTCTTCGGGATTGTCCGGTCTCATACAACTCGGAGACAACGGGCCGGTGAACTCATAGCTCATTCTTTCGCCGTTGATGTTCCGCAGCCCGTCGATAAGGTACCGAGGGTTAAAGGCAATCTCAAGAGAGTCTCCCTGGCTTTCGATGGGCACTTCCTCTCGGACGTTGCCGAGTTCGGGCTTACTAGCCGAAATGACCATGGTTGTGCCGCCGATCTGAAGCTTGAGAGCTTGTCCGACTTCGTGGGCGATAAGAGAAGCTCGTTCGCAGGCATAGAGAAACCCCTGGGTGGCACAAGTGAGCTTGGTGACAAACTGCTGCGGAACCACCTGCTTGTACGGCGGGAACTGCCCTTCGATAAGCCGGCAGACCACGCGTTCGCGGGCGGCTTCAAAGAAAGCGTGGTTGTCCCCTAGTGAGACGCGGACTACCCCGTCGGTTTCCTCGCCGAGAATGCGGGAGACCTCCCCAAGGGCTCGCCCGGGGATAATAACATCTCCCGTCAGTTCCCCGTCGGGCGAAGAAAAAGCTCCTTCGGCTACGGCTAAGCGGAATCCGTCGGTAGCTACCATTCGGAGTTGTCCTTCCGTAACCGCGAGAAGAACTCCAGTGAAAACCGGGCGACTGTCGTCATGGGCCACGGCGAAGCCGGTTTGTCTGATCAACCGACGTAGATCACTTTTCACGAGAGTGAATCCGGGTGTTAGGGGAGGCTGCCGAAGGGGCGGGAATTCTCCCGCCGGGAAGCCGTGAATGACAAAGCGGGACCGCTCCCAGCTAATTGTCGCCGTATTGTTAGCTTCCTCAACTTCAAAGGCGATCTCACCAAAGGGAATCTTCCGAACGATCTCTCCGATGCGAGAAGGAAAGACGAAGGCTCCATCCGCCGCGACCATGGCCGGCAGAGTAACTCGAACACCTATCTCTTGATCGGTTGCCGTAAGAGTCAATCCCTCGGCCGTGGTCTCAACCAGAATACCGGAGAGAATAGGGATGGTTGGCCGGGTAGCGGCTGCTTTCTGAACCAACTGCAGCCCGTTCGCAATATCCTCCTGGGCCACCTTGAACTTCATGTGACCTCTCCTTTCGCTACCCGGAAGACTATCAAGACCCGCCCGTCCGACACAGGTAGTCCTAGAGTTATTCACATCTGGCGGGAGAGGTTCCTTCTAGCCTTATTGTCTAACTTAACCTTAGTAGTAGTAGAAGTACCGGTGGATATGTGGACAAGCGTCTCTTCGGCAAGAGGCGCCTGGGTTCGAGGTCTTTCTCCCTTGTGGGTAACCTGTGGAGAACCTTGCAATTCATCCACTCCCCGAGAAGACGGAAGCTGCCTTTTCGACGGCAATCCCCAGCAAGTCACTTGTTGTTCACAGATTCATCGACAGGTCTTTCGGTATCCGCAGAGTGGTCGACAGGTCTCCTGTTACGCCTGGACCGATCGACAAACGATTCGAACTAGGGCGCCGCGCTCTGAAGATCAGCTTGAAGCTCAACGAGGGTTCGCTCGATTTCCGGATCCTCTTTGCGTTCCCGGGTCAGCTTCTCACAAGCATGCAACACCGTAGTATGATCCCGATCCCCGAACTCCTCGCCGATTTTGGGTAGAGAAGCCGCGGTGAGCTCGCGGCAAAGATACATGGCTATTTGACGGGGCAAAGAGATCTTGCGGGCCCGGTTCTCCCCCTTGAGATCCTCGATGGACAGAGAGAAGCGCCGGCAGACCGCACGCTGAATGTCTAAGAAAGTCACCGGACGGACAGTACGGCTCGGCAGGATGTCGCGGAGAGCCCGGGCTGCGACCTCCAGGCTCACCGGTCGATTTTCAAGGGAAGCGGAAGCCACGATACGAATGAGAGCGCCCTCAAGTTCACGGATGTTCGTTAGAACCTGACTGGCGACGTGCATGATCACGTCATCGGGAACAGGAAGTCGCTCCTGTAAAGCTTTCTTCCGGAGAATGGCCACGCGGGTCTCGAGATCCGGGGCCTGTATGTCGGCCAGTAGACCCCACTCGAAGCGGGACCGAAGCCGTTCTTCCAGAGTCGGTATCTCCTTGGGCGGGCGATCGCTGGAAATGACGACCTGCCGGCTAGCTCCGTGAAGGGCCTCGAAGGTGTGAAAGAACTCCTCCTGGGTCCGCTCTTTGCCGGCGATGAACTGGATGTCGTCGACGAGGAGAATGTCGTTGTTCCGGTAGCGATTCTTGAACTCCATCGTCCGATCGTCACGGATAGCGTTGATGACTTCATTGGTGAAGGTCTCGGCCGTAACGTAGAGCACGGCCAGGCCCGGGAACTTGCGGATGGCCTGATGGCCGATTGCTTGCATGAGATGGGTCTTCCCCAGGCCCACGCCCCCGTAGATGAAGAGAGGGTTGTAGGCTCGCGCCGGAGAGTCAGCCACGGCCATGGCGCCGGCGTGGGCGAACCGGTTGGAGTAGCCGACGACGAAACTCTCAAAGGTGTACTTAGGGTTCAGCGAAGCCGCCGGAGTCTTGCGATAGGCGGGGGGCGCCGGGAAGGGGTCGAGACGGCTCCCGAAATCGGAGTCCTGGGTAGGCGACGCCGTATTCGAGAAGCCCATCGGGGCCACCGTCGAAGGGGCGCGGCCAAGGTAAGCCGGGGCCTGGATCGTGGCCGCGACCTCGGAACTCTCCGGTGGGACCACCAGTCTCACCTGAACGTCGTGGTCGAGAATACGCTGCAAAAGGGATTGGATAAGCGGGAGGTATCTATTCTCTATCCACTCCAGGGCAAAGGGGCTCTTCACGGCAATGACCAGAGTATTGTCGAAGAACCCGACCGGCTTGGTCTGCTTGAGCCAGGTGTCGAAGCTCGGCTTCATCAACTCTACTTCCATGGACGTCAGGACTTGCCCCCATACGTCGGAAAGAGCCACTTCGCTTGTCAACGCCGCTTCCCTCCGATACGGCGGTCCTCGTGGGGACGGCTCAGGCCGCCCAGGCGTAGGAGTTATCCACACTTATCCCCATCGCATCCACAGAGTTGTCCACAGGACCCCGGACACGCGCCAGGCCGGGGTCATCCCGGCCCAGTTGCCACTCAACTTCGAACTCATCCACAGTCAGTCACAGGTTTATCCACCGTCAGGGCCAGTTCGCTTGCCGGTGGGACGGGCCTCTTGGAGGTCCGGCTTACCCGGCGGGCCGCTTGGTTCCGGCCATGAGCCTGGCTGGCCGGTTTGTCCACAAGAGCATCCACAGCCTGTGCATAACCACCCCTAAGACAAAAAAGGCGCCTTGCCTGGGCGGATTGGAAAAGTCTTCGGCGTCTTCCGATAACATGATAGCAGAAAGGGGGGGTGTGGACAACCTAGAGTAGTGGGGGACAAGGCCCCGATTCGTGGGGATGACCTTGTGGAAGACTTCGCTTGAGCGGTTACCGTGTCGGCGGCACAGCCCCACTACGCTGGGGTGTAGGGGGAGCGTTGGTTGACACTTCTCGTAAGCCTGGGATAAAATGAGAAAGCTATTCTGTTAACCACGGTGACCGCGGACGACGGCCCCGAAGCCTCGACAATGGGTCACAAGACGGGGGATCCAAAGTGAAGCGAACTTACCAACCTAAATGCCGCCGCAGAGCCAGGGTCCATGGTTTCATGAAGCGGATGTCCAGCAAGGGCGGACGGAGAGTCCTGGCCCGTCGTCGCGCTAGAGCTCGCAAGCGACTCACTGCCTGATCGGTGCTCGCGTCCGGTCGCCTCGTCACCTCCCTTGGGTCTCCTGTCGAATTCCAGCGAGTCATCACTTCCGGGGGGAGGCTCGGCGGGCGTTTCGTGATGCTCTTTGGCTTACGTTCGGGAGGCGCGTCGATCC
>Ga0315268_10001266_pt1 | contig 29017 bp, 28 predicted proteins | sample C1_top_MG_FD_204535 | JGI IMG/M metagenome (GOLD analysis project Ga0315268, IMG submission 204535) | Sediment microbial communities from Yellowstone Lake, YNP, Wyoming, USA - C1_top | ecosystem: Environmental > Aquatic > Freshwater > Lake > Sediment | place: USA: Wyoming | collected 2017-08-01
GTTCCCCGCAGGGGATTTTTGTGCTGAGTACCAAGCACTCTGTTTTCGCTGGAAAAAACAGAGGGCGGTTCTGAAGAACATACTTGCGAGGCACCATGCCCGCCCCTCTGCCATTTGGCAGGCAAGCCACTCCGTACGGTTTTCTTAACAAAATCAGGAGTTGCTTTTGTTACTAATGTATCTCGTCAATCAAATAAATCTCTCTCAACCCCCTCCCCCGTGTCAAAGTATGGGACAAGCTTCGTAAGGAGGGGACAATTTAAATCATCGTCGATTGCAGATGGTAGTACGGCGGATTGTTTTTGTAGCGTTTGATGGCCATCTTGATGATGTTTTCCAAAAATTCGCCGTAGCTCATGCCGGCGATTTCCGCCACATGGGGGATAAGATCCTCTATATTAATAGAAGGGTTGGGATTCAACTCTAGAACATAAGGATTATTGTGCTCATCCACTCTGATCTCCACCCTGCCGTAGTCGTGGCAGTCCAAAATCCGGTAAGTGTCTAAGGCGATTTCGGTAATGAGCGATGCCAGCTTATTGCTAATGTTGCGGGGCGGGCGCTGGACAATTATATTGTCATAAACTGAATCTTCGGAAGACCATTTTACTTCGTAAGGATAAATGTGCCAATAGCCCGGCGGCATATTTTTAAATATTGATCGCGAAAGCGGCAGCACCTGGAGTTCATCTTCGTCGTTTCCCATAATGGTTACATCGTATTCGTCGCCTTCAATAAATTCTTCAACCAAAACCGGCCGGCCCATTTGCTCAATAATCATTTCCATTTGCCTCTTCAACCCCTTTTTATTAGTCACCACGGATTCATTGGTTATGCCGATAGAATTGTCGGTATTGCCCGGCTTAACAATCAGAGGAAATCTTAAGTCTTCGTCGATGTAATCGTCCATGCTGTAAGCGTAATCCCATTTTGGCGAAGGTATGTCGTGAAAAGTCAACAATTTTTTTACGCGGATTTTATCGATGCACAAAGCCAAAGTCAAAGGGTTCGAACCAGTGTAAGGGACCTGAAGGGCATCTAATATTGAAGCTGAATGCGGTTCCAACAAACTGGAATTATTTATTCTCTCGCATACATTAAAAATAAGATCCACATCACTTTTACCAATCTCGGCAAAAGTTTTCGGTAGGTTATTGAAATCAAAAAAAGTCACTCGGTAGCCCCTTTCTCGCAGGGTGTTTTCGATATTTTTTCCGACTGACATCAAGTCTTTTAAGATAGGATCATCTCCTTCGTATAAATTGCAAGCAATGCCGACATGGAGCTTCTTCAAATCTTTTTCGGAAAACTTTCTAATCTTTTCAATCTTCTTGGCTTTAGTGATAAGATCTTTTTTGGCAATCAAGGCGGAGGAAAAACGGCTTTTGCGGAAAGTCTTGCCAAGCGACGAGTAACTTTTAAAAGGGGCCAGCTCAATAGTGGTCTTGTCTAAAATATTTTCCATCGCCCTTTCGGTTTCGGCATAAGAATCACCTTTAATTGATAGCCAGCCGATATTTTCGTAACCGTCGGGAGGAATAAAAATCGCATCACCCACTTTTTTACTGAGGAAGTAATCAGCCACTTTGCGATTTTTTTGGAGTATTTCAAGATCTCTGATCTTGGTGATAACTCCGGAATTTTTCGGGATGAGGTAACGGCTTAAAATATATTTTTTGGGTTCTTGGGGGGCGTCTTCGACATTAATCCCCAAGGCAATGTTGCAGCCAGCTTTAATTAAATCAAACTCGTAAATGTCCAAGATATTGTCGTAAGTGTAATCGCCGCCGAGCCGGGAGGCCGCTTCAATAATTTTCGGCTCCTTGCCGTTTAATTTTATTTCCACATGGGCCAAGCTGTTTCTCACTCCCAAAACAATCAAAGCCGCTTCGGCAAACTTTTCTAATTTTTGGATTTTCCCCTCGTTGATTCTGGGAGGTATGTAATCGCCGGTTTCCAAGAAGAAAGGCAAATCCATTACGGTTTTTTCGTGAATGCCAACCACATGGGGGATCCCATGTTGGACATAGCATTCCACGCTAAATTCCTGCCCTTCAATATACTCTTGGTAAATAAATTGGCTTTCATTAAAACGGAAAATAGGATCGAAGTCGGAGGTGCAGCTTTTCAGGACATAATTATAAGCTTGCTTGGCTTCCTCGGGGTTATCTATTTTCATGACGAATTGGCTGTCAGCGCCGAAAACCGGTTTTATCACCGCCGGAAAACCAATTTCCTTGGTAGCTTTGATTAAGTCTTTTTCATTTTTTAAGAGCTTCTGCTGAATGTAAGGCAAGCCGCACCTGCGGAACATTTCCTGCATCTTGAATTTATCGCGGGTATTATTGGCAGCTTCAAAATTGTTACCGATAAGCTTGAAGGTCTTACAGATTTTGGCTAGCAGCGGGATGTCATCTTCCCAAAAAGTAATCGCGCCCTCGATTTTGGTTTCCGGATAATCCAGCTGAAATTTTTTGATTTGCTCGATGACCTCATCGCAGTTATAAGTGTCCGCGATAATCCATTGGTCGGCGTATGGCTGGGCCCAGTTTTTTTCTTTGTTGAGCACAATCAATTTAAGCCCCAACTTTTTAAGCTTTTGGAAGATGAATTTTTTCTTTATGGTACCGGTATTGACGACAAGAATTGTTTTTCCTTGCAGATAGTTTATTTTGTTCATTAGTCACTTTGAATTTTGAGTTTTAAGTTTTGAGATAGTTAGTGTACTTTCCCTGTTGACCGCCGCCTTGATATTCAATATTCCGCTCGAAGTAACTTTCCCAATTAGCTCGTCTTTCTTTCTGGCGTTTAGCAGGATCACATTTTTTATTTCCAGGTTAGATATTGATGGATTAGCTGATAGGACCAAGCCGGCTGCTCCGCTAGCTAAACCCGTAGAGAAAGATGTTCCCATCCCCTCGGCGTAGTGGTTGGTCTTTACATCCAAACTTAGAAGGGGTGCATTTTCTCCACCGGGAGAAAGAATATCAACGGAAGAACCCCAGTCACTATAGCTTGTTATCTGGTCAGTTTCAGAGCTTGCCCCAACACAGAGGATATTGTCCAAGTCAAAGTCGCAAGGATAAAAGTGATGGGTGTCAGTATGCTCCAAACCATCGTTCCCGGCGGCGGCTACTACAAGGCCATTATAGCTTTTAATTGCCTCATAAAGCGCCGGGTCGTACTCGTCCGTTCCCCAACTGGTATTTAAAATTCTTACCCCTTTGTTCTGGGCAAACACGATTGCTTGGATTGCCCCGTCAGTCGAAAAATCGAATTTTAGCGGCATAATTTTTAAGAGGTTCTGGCGGCTGAGACCGGCAATCCCTTTTCGGTTGTTGACTTGGGACGCGATTAGCCCTGCGATAAAACTGCCGTGTCCTTCCTTATCAGCCATTTTTTTGCTTGTATTGTGAACAAAGTCGTATCCTCTTACGATATTCTTTTTTAAATCGGTATGTCTTGGGTTTACTCCGCTATCAATAATTCCAATTACTATACCGGGCCAATTAGTTTTTTCCTGGTTCCAGACGGGGAGAACATAGAGATCGGATCCGGCAGCTCCCAGTCTGCCGTTATTGTACAGCCACCACTCCCGGTTAAAATATTTGTCTTGGTTGGATTTAACTTTTTTCTTGGCGGTTTGAAATAAATAATTTGGTTGGGCTTTTTTGACTTTAGAATCTTTTTGCAGAGTTATAATTGTATCGCTAACTAACTTATCATCCTGCAGGTTAAATAGAAAATAACCATTGCGAATATCAGAGTTTTCGTTGGGAGAGTAAGCCAAGTTGTATTGAGAAGCAAAATTTCTAATAGTTGAGTCAGAATATTTTTTCTTAAACTTTACTAAAATTTGATTATCTTTGTAGGTAGGATTAGTACAAATATTATTCTCTAAAGCGAGAGTTGCAGAGGGATTTATAAAAATTATTAACAGAAGCAAAAGGATAAATATTTTATATTTTTTCATACTGGAATCATTATTCAAGATTCAATATTCTATATTCAAGATTCACATTGTATAATCAATCTTCATCGCCTTTCTCACTTCCTTCATTGTTTGGGCGGCTCTGCGGCGGGTCTTGTCAGTGCCAACCTTTAATATTTTCATGATGCTTTTTTTGTCACGCAGCAATTCTTGCCTTTTCTTTCTCATTGGACTGACAAGATTTTCCAAAACTTCGATGAGCCGCTTCTTTAATGCCACATCTCCTAAGCCACCCTTGCGGTACTGTTTTTTTAATTGTTCCACTTCCCTCTTCTGCGGATCAAACGCGTCAAGATAAGTGAAGACAATATTTCCTTTGACTTTTCCTGGATCGTCAACGTGGATGTGTCCCAGATCAGTATACATCCCCATAACTTTTCTTTGGATTTCTTTGAATGAGTCAGACAGATAGATGCAGTTGTCTAAGGATTTACTCATTTTGTTTTTGCCGTCGGTTCCGGGAAGCCGCGGTACTTCGGAAACTAGAGTGCTTACCCTTTTAAAAATTGGTTTGTAAATCCGGTTGAATTTTTGGGCGATTTCGTTGGTTTGCTCCACCATGGGAATTTGGTCCGCTCCGGCCGGGACCACCTGGGCTTTAACCGATAAAATATCCGCCGCTTGGCTTACCGGATACACAAAAAATCCGGCCGGAATCCGCTCGCCGAATTTTTTCTGTTTTATTTCGTCTTTAACGGTGGGATTTTTTCCTAGATGAGCAACCGTAACCAAGTTTAGAAAGAAAACTGTCAGCTCGGCAATTTCCGGCACCAGTGACTGGACGAATATGGTGGTTTTTTTGGGGTCAATGCCAACCATTAAATAGCCCAATGCTACTTCTAAAATATTTTCTCTCACTTTTTCCGGATTCTCGGCATTGTCAGTGAGGGCTTGTACATCGGCAATCATTACAAACTGATCGTAAGTGTCTTGCATTTTTACCCGGTTCTGGAAGGACCCGATATAATGGCCAAGGTGGATTTTCCCGGTCGGTCGGTCACCGGTTAAGATAATTTTTTTCATGGAATTTTGAAATATTAAATATACTTTAGATTATTACTATTTTTTAAGAAGTTAAAGAATATTGATTGTAATTTATATAATTTGAAGTCCCACCTCCCCTCTTTCCCCTCCTTGCTAAGCCTGCCTGCCGGTAGGCAGGGAGGGGACTTAAGGAGAGGTCTTGTATTTAATATTTTTTCATTATATAAAAACAAACGTACCGGTTCTTTAACGCAAGTCACATTAAGGAGGGACATAGATATGGACATCTTCTCTCTTGGATTGCCTTTCCCGTGCCGCTATTGTAATGAGTGGCCAAGGAAAACCTGCGCATCAGATTTTTTGGCAAGGGGTATCGGATGCAAGAAATTCCCTAGGCCAAAAGAACCACCAAAGGTAAAAAAGTTTCGCAGACTGGATTATCAAAAGGCAATGGAGTCACAAGCGTTGTATTAAACCCAAATCAGAATCACCAACTGCGAGCAAGGGAGGGAGGTATGTGATGGATGAGGAAATAGAAAAGTATTCACTGGGAGAATTTTTGGATGGCAGAGGCAACCCCGACAGTCAAACACCCTACTGTCAATGCAGCACGGGAGGAGCCGTGCATGAGATTCGGCGCAAAATGTATGCGCTCAAATGTCTTCCGGAAAGCGAGGGTTATTTGAAAGGATATATCAAGAGCCTGAAGAAACTGGAATAAGATGGGAGGTCATGGATGGATGAAATCCTGATTCAGTCGCCGTGCAGGGGATGCCATTCGGAAAAAAGGGACAAAAACATATGCGCGCGAGATTGTAAACAGATAGCGAAGTATCAGGAAAGAGCCGCCCGCAGTACCTGTCTTGGTTCCGCACTGTCAGGAGACATATTCTTCGTTACCCCCGCAACCAGCACCCGCAGGAAGCCACACTTATAGTTGTCCTAACAATGGATAAAAGAAAACAAAGGCCTCGGACGACAATGTTCCGGGCCTTTATTAATTTACGGGCAAGCGCCTGGCGCCCAGAGACCGCGGGAATTTTCGCGGGCTTCCCTTTCGGCGGAAAGAAACTGTTCGCTGAATTTCACATCTGGCGGAAAAGTCGCCGCGTGGGCGAAACCGTTCCGCGCCAGGTAATCATTTACAAACAAAGCATCCCCGCCTCCCGGACGGGCAGGAATATAAACATAGCGCAGCAACCTGCCATACCTATCCTTGTCGGAAACATCTTTTTCTAATCTAACTTCTTGGTCTAAAACAAGCTCCTTATTTTTTCCCGAAGCCTCTTTGCCAAAGCACTCTACTTTTTTGATGGGATGTTTCGTCTCCGGAGTATCTACACCAATATAGCGGACTCTTTCTCCGGTTGAAATATCAATCGTGTCTCCGTCAATAACTTTTATTACCCGAGCCACGCATTCCTGCTCGCCCGAGCAAAGCTGCAATGTTGGTTCAGAGTTCAACTCTGAACCAACCTTGATTTCACTTGGTTGAGAAACGGCAAAATATTTTTGGTAAAAACCAGGATTTAATATTTTTACAAAAGACAAAATAAGAAAAACGGCAATCGATATCGCCGAAATTTTTTTGTAGTTTATTCTTGGCTTTTGATTTACCATTGGCTAAACAATTTTTACGAAGAACCGCTTCCCTTTTTGGATTAAATCGCCTTTTTTAACTTTAATATTTGAGTCAGATATTTTTTTGTTATTTAATTTTATTCCTCCTTGTTTTACTAAACGGGTAAGTTCGTTTTTGCTGGTAATTATTTTTGCTTTACTTAAAGCAGCATAAAGAATAAGCGTGTTTGCTTTTATAGTTACACTTTTAGGGGGAACTATCTTTTTGCTGAATGTATTAATAAAATAAACTTGCGCTTTTTTGGCTTCCCTTTCTGAATGGTAAAATTTTACCAGTTCGTAGGCTAGTTTCATTTTATAGTCTCTGGGGTTACCTCCGGCACGGATTTCTTTTTCGAACTTTTTTATTTCTGTAAGCGGGAGACGAGTGACTAAATCAAAATATTTAATAATTAATCCATCTTTTATCGACATAATTTTACCGAACATTTCATTGGGCTCTTCCGTTAAATTAATAGTGTTTCCCCAACTGGAACTCATCTTTCGCCCATCAGTTCCTTCCAGAAGTGGCAAAGTCATAATATTTTGGGGAACTTGCTGATAGAAAGGTTGCATCTTACGGCCAGCCAGCAGGTTGAATCTTTGGTCGGTACCCCCAATTTCAACATCAGCTCGGATCGCGACCGAGTCATATCCTTGCATTAGAGGATAAAGCATTTCCCGAGCGGACACTCTCTTACCATTATCCAATCGTCTCTTTATATTATCGCGGGTAATAAATTCGGCGACTGAAAAAAGATCAGCTTGTGCCCCAATCTCGGTATAGGTGAGTTTTTCTAACCATTCACTATTAAAGCGCGTTTCACATTTTTTTAAGTCGATGACTTTTCCTGCTTGAGCGATATAATCTTTCATATTTTGCTCTACAATTTTTTCCTCCAACATCGGGCGTTCACTGTCCTTGTCGGAAGTATCTCCAATCACCCCAGTGAAATCGCCTATAATGAGAACAATTTTATGGCCAAGCTCTTGAAAGTCACGTAATTTTAGTAAAACTACAGATCGACCGACATGCAAATTTGGGCTGGTGGGGTCAACGCCGAGTTTAATACGTAATTTTTTGCCCGAGCGCAATTTTTTTTCGAGATCTTCTTTTACTATTACTTCTTCTACTCCTCGAGTTAAGACTTGTCTAATTTTTTCCTCGTTTGTTTTTTTCATCTTTTAAAATTTTTATAAGCACACGCTTTAATTTAGGCACGTCTTCAGTACAAGCGTCCCAAACACTTTTTCTTTCAACGGAAAAATATTCATGAACCACAAAATTTCTCATTCCTATTATTTCCCTAAAAGGGATTTCATGTTTATATTTTTCTTTGAACCCCTTGCTTAAATTATTAGTCGCCTCTCCAATTACTGTTAAATGCCAGCTTAAAATAGCAGTCAAATTATCATCATCGGGCAGAATTCCGGTTTTCATATCTCTAACAGCCTTCCCTATCTTTCTAGCGGAGTCTAATATGTGGCTTAAAAAGATTTCATCTCTTTTCATATATAGTTTCTGCTTTACTTAATACTTCCTTTTTAATATACTTGTCTAGCCCCCCCCGAGTAACGAGATCAACTTTCTTGTGCAACATGTCCTCCATTCCTATTTGGATTCCAGCTAATTTGAATAAACTGATAGACGCTCTTGGCGTGAATTCAATCAACACATCCACGTCGCTCCTCTTGCTAGGCCTTCCGTAGGCGTAAGATCCAAAGATAGAAACTTTTTTGATATATTTTCGGTGCGGATCTTTTTTAATTGCCTCAAGCAATTTTTTCTTGATTTCACTTTTACTCATGGCGCAAAATTTATCTCTATTGCCTTATTTATTCAACAACTCTTTTTCGCTCTTGTTAAGTCCAAAAAACAAAAAGCCCCGTTGGTTTCGTGGTTGTTGAGTCCACGATTCCAACGAGGCGCGAATAAAAAAATGTGCTATCTATTCCAAGCAGGATCCATCTCTATTGCCTCAATTACAGTTTTCCAGGAACCGCAAGGGGGAGGACGGCTGGCCTCAATTGCATTGATGGAATGCAATTTACCGTAATCCTTCAATTCCATATGTGTTATGGTAACAAAGAATGCAACAGTGTTGTCCCTAGCGTTGTGGGCAATTAAAAGAATGTCTTTCCCTACCTCTGGAGGAACAGCGAAAGTTTTTTTTCTTTCTTTCCTGATCTTCTTCCCAGATTTAGGATCGGTGATTTCAACTTTTACCAAAAAGTCCGTTAATATTCCCATACCTTTACTCCTTTCAAAGAGTTAGTTCAGCGATTTATCTTCATGAGCTGTCTAATGTAGAAGATCGTGAGAAAAATACTGACCCAGTATTGGGCCAGTTTATTTGGATAAAGCACGCACTGGATATCAACAGACATAATGGGGTAATCAGATATTTCTTTGCCCCCGTTAATTTTCCCCAGTACCTGTCCTTGACCAGTAAGTCCGGGTTTGCATGTTTGGCGTAAATTGAGCAGGTCCGAGTCGTATTTCGATAATACTTCAGAGTCGTACACTTCGGGTCGTGGTCCGACCATGCTCATCTCCCCTTTGAACACATTCCAAAGCTGGGGAGTTTCATCCAGACAGGTCCTGCGAAGCCACTTCCCCACCCGGGTTACTCGAGTGTCATCCTGGTCGGGCTTAAACACGCCAAACTTATCGGAACCAACTTTCATAGTTCGAAACTTAATAGCATCGAAGACCATCCCATTAAGCCCGATTCTTTTCTGGTAGAAAAGCACCGGTCCGTCCCAGTCGTCGATTTTTATCGCTATCGCAATGGGTATATACAATAGCGAAAGACCCGTGAGCCCAATCGATGACAAGACTAAGTCGAAAATCCTGATCAGAATTTTCTCCAGCTTCTCCTTCATATCCTCAACCTCCCTTTCAAGGTATTTTTTCAAATTGTTAAGCTGCTTTAACAATTGAGTTTCATATGGATATTGCTGACTGTCAAGAGTTTTTAAGCCAAAACAATTGCAAAATTCTAAAATAGATAGTAACAAATGATATGGTATAATCTAATTGAATTATACTTAAATTGGAAATTGGTAATTGATATTTGAAAATTTTATTCCGGGGGCGTAGCTCAGCTGGTTAGAGCGTCTGCCTGTCACGCAGAAGGTCGCGGGTTCGAGTCCCGTCGTCCCCGCCCGTATTTATGATTTATGAAAAACATCGAAAAACTCGCTTTAAACTGGGTAAACAGCGACAAAATTAAGGCAGAAAACATTGTGAAATCTTGTTATTGTCCGACTAGGGATATTTTTCAAGCCAGGCTGGATAAAATGGTTAGAGAAATTTTATATGCTCGAGTTATTTCAGAAGGAGATTCCTATGTTATCTCGGCTATAACTGGAGAAATCGGTAATAACTCTTTTGACCACAATCTGGGCAGCTGGCCGGATGTTATGGGAATATTCTTTTGCTATACAATTAATAAAGAAATAAAAATAGTCTTGGCTGACAGAGGCCAAGGGGTTCTGAAAACTTTGAAAGCCGTTAAACCCGACTTACAAACCGACAAGGAAGCGTTAAAAGTTGCTTTTACCGAAAAAATTTCTGGTAGGGCTCCGGAAAATAGAGGAAATGGGTTAAAATTTGTTAGGGAGAATATTCAGAACAGGAAAATGCGATTGCATTTTTCTTCTGGCAACGCAAAAATTGAATTAAACGATAAAATGAAAATTTTTGATACGGATCAAAAAATAAAAGGCTGTTTAGCAATAATAGAATCCTAAATTTATGAGAATAGAATTAAAAAAATTTGGGGAGATTTTGGTTTCCCGGCCGAGCGGGAAAGACGCCTATTTAGGCGCGTCTGCCTACATAACAAAAAACGTCGGCAAAAGCGAACCGATAGAAATTGATTTTGCGGGAGTGAAAGTAATGACTCCTTCTTGGGCGGATGAGATTATCACCCCGCTCATGAATGATTTTGAAAATGTTAAACTGACCAACACAGACAATCCAACCGTCCGGTCTACTCTTAAAATTCTTAAAAAATATTCCGGAGTAAAGCTTGGAAAATAAAGGCTTCACGCAGAAGGTTCAGTGAATCCCAGAAAGAGGAAAGCGAGCAAAAATACACAAAATTTTTAGCACAAAACGGCGAAAAACCGCGAATAGAATATAACTGGTACAAATTCAACGAGCCCCAGGCAGGAAATATCAGCAAGGCATTGCCGAGCAATATTGAATTCGGACTTGTAGACCAAAGATATGCGGAATTTGAATTAGGCCGATTAGATAGAGAAGTATCGTCCGAACATTCGTTAATAGCTCAAAGTAATATTTTGTTTGATCCAAGCTTGTTTTTAGCTGACAGGAGAAAGCAACTCGAAGGTAAGGTATTTCCGGCCATGGCAGCTTTCTATCAGCAAAGGTTTCTGGATAAGTTGTCCTTTGAAATTTACGAACATTTAGAACCTCATCACTGGGATGAATTTAAGTTGCGAAAGAGCGGACAAATCCAGTGGGTAAAATATGCGGTGAGAAGTCTACGAGACGCTGTTTTCGCAAAAATATACATTGCTACTGGAAATTTTGTCTTTGAGAAGCAAGATATTCTAGCTTTCTATAATAAATATTTTCCGGAAGATATTGATTTTGTAAATCAGATTTATCAATGGAAATGCAATGGACAAGCCAGAGCAAGGATACTGGCCAAATTTATTCAAGACTCAAGCAAATTATTTCAGCAATTTAGATCATTAACCACTAGACTAGAAAAAATTGTTACAAAAGTTAACAAGCTTGTAATTTAATCCCCCATTAATTACTCATAGCGACCTAACCTCCTCAAATTTTGCTTCTCGACCGAACCCTAGAAACGCCCTATAGTTCTCGCTATATGAAAGTTCCAGACCGGGGTTGCCCGCACATAGGTTTTTAGTATCTGGGAAATGTGAGATTTCCTCATATTCTCTGGAATCTGTTGCCGAAATTAAATCAATAATAACTGGTTAATTTTATCTTAAGCTACTGGTACAGGAATGAAAGAACAAGAATCCCCAGCACCATTCAAGAAAAATCTCGGCGAACCTTTCGCAGAAGGTAGCCATACAAAAATTTTTCGCTACGGCGAATCTACGGGTGGTTTCCCCATCATTATTAAAGAGGGAAAAACATCATATGCTCCTCCGTTCTTGAAATGTCTAGAACAATTTGCCTCTCTAAACAGAGAGAAGGTTAGCCGTTTTCTGACAAAAATTTTGGGACCGGAATTTAAAATCCAGCCCGATTTCGATCTTGTTAAAAGTGGGGTTGCGGAATATTTCCTAATGAACCAGTATTTTGGCTATGACGAAAAAAATCCTGACGCAAGCCAAAAAAACCGAGAAGAATTAATGGCGGCGCTGGAAAAGAAGGAGGACCCATTTTACCAAGAATTGCAAGGGATGCTTGGTGACCCGTATGCAATCGAGGTGTTGGCTGATATTATTAAAAAACACCAAAAAGATAATTTTCTTCCGCGAGAAATCGGAACTGTTATTGGCCATCCCCAGAATTTTGATCTTGAAAAAGCTTCAAAAACTCTTGCGGAGAGGAAGAAACTGCCATCGACTTATTACATTGTCCAAGAGGAAGTAAAAGGAAAAAATTTGGTTCCTCTCTCAGATTTAAGCCAAGAGGAATTAAATAATCACCCCGAAGTATTGGAAAAACTTCTCATGTTTGCGTTGCTAACAAAAAAAATGTACTCGGATACGGGGAAATTAATCGACCTGCGACCCGAAGAATTTCTAAAAAATCCTTTGGAGCATTTCCAAAAGACAGCCAACCTTTTAGTAGATTTGGGTGAGCAAAATGGGGAAGAAAAATTATTTTTTGTTGATACCAGATGGCTGTGGGATCAGAAAAGTCGAGTGGGAGAAGGAGGCATCAATTTCATAAAACTTCTCGGAGTCGCATCAATAGATCGCGCTATAAAAAAATACCTCATGGATTATATGAGAGGAAGGGAATAAAATAACCCTTGTCGCGTCTTATTTTGTTTTCAAAGTTGCGACCCCTGCCTGCCAGCTAAGAAATTATATTTAAAGATAAAAATAAGCCAATGCTTAAAAAATCAAAAAAACCTGGAAAGGGAATGGTTGTTACGGAAGCCGAACATGAAAAGTGGCACAAAAAAAACGGAAGCTGCGGCAGCGGTAAGGAGCACGCCGAGTGCATGAAAAAGTGGGGAATCACGATAAAGAGAAAGAAATAACCCTAAACTAATCACAAATACCATTCACGAAGCCCCGCCATTTTTTAAAGCTTCCTAGACGGAAGCTTTTTTTGTGGGTTAGATAATAGATGTGAGTTAAAAATATAATATAGTAAGCGGATAATAATTATCATGAAAAAATTCGTTAAATGTAAAACTCTTTACGGTAAAGTAAAAAGTGTCTCGAGGGAAAAATTAATTTTTCGCCCTGCGGCCTACGGGATAATAATAAAAGATAATAAAATTTTACTTGTAAACACTCGCCGGACAGGAAAATTATATTTTCCCGGTGGAGCCGTTCGGCTGGGTGAAAAAATCGAGGACGCTTTAAGAAGAGAAATTAAAGAGGAAACCGGAATAGAGATAAATAACATTAAGTTTTTTACTTTTACGGAAAGTTTTTTCTATTATGATCCTGAAAAGTGGGCAAGCCACAATCTATCATTTTATTATATTTGCAAAAGCAAAAACGCGAAATTATTAAAAGATGATGAGGTGAAAGACTTAGAAGCAGAAAAGCCGAGATGGATTGAAATGAACAAACTAAAAAAAAGTAATTTTCATGATTTCCCGTGGGAGGTCTGTAAAATTATCTTAAAAAGAAAATAATATTTTTTTATGGAATTTTTCGCTAAGATTATAAATAAATTTCCGAGCTTAATTATCGCGCTGCTTATCTGCTTGTCTTTTTTCCTGCTGGCTTTGTTTTCCACGGCTGGGTTCCAATGGAATGACCTCAAGCACAGTGGCAGTTCGATTACCTGCGACGAATTTGCCCACATCCCCGCCGGCTACTACTATCTAAAAACCAGCCGTTATTTTTTTAATTTGGAGCACCCGCCCTTGATAAAAGATATTGCCGCGCTTCCTCTTCTAATTATCAACCCTACCCTACCCCGCTTTTCGGAAATCAAACATAATTTCGAATACCCCTATACTGAAGCCGCGACATTTGCCCGCTCGGCAGAGATCCAAAATGACGAATGGTCGTGGGGCTACCTATTTTTATTTTATCCCGGGAACAATCTGGATCAAATGGTTTTTTGGTCCAGATTGGCAATGATTATTTTTAACTCAATACTGCTTTTCCTCCTCTATTATTTTCTTTCAAAAATTTGGAGCGTGCGCGCCGCGTTCATCAGCATATTTTTTATTGCCCTAACCCAATTTACATTGGCGCACGGATCGCTCGTGACAATGGATTTCGCTTCTACCCTTTTGCAGATTATTACGCTTGTTTGGTTTTCGGCATTTCTCAAAAAATTTATTGAAAATAAAAAATATTCTGTTTCTTTCTTTTTTACAATAATATTTCTTACCTTAGCCATCCTTACTAAATTTTCTTCTCTAGTTCTCTTACCAGTAATTTTTATTGGCGCAATCGTTTATCTGGTAATCGTAAAAAAATCAGCCAGGTGGCTGTCCCCTTTGTCGATGCTCGTACTTCTGATCTTATCCTCAATCATTCTCGCAGTGGCTTTTTATTCTCTTCATTTATTCGGGGCAAAAGGGGATGAAATTTTCCGCCAAATTCAATATCTTTACCCCAAAAACTTTTCTCCCGTAGGACTTGATATCCTAAATTATTTATCCCGGGGGAATATCTTTTTGAAAGGTTTAGCCGAATTTATAATGGGGATATTGCTCGTATTTTTCAGGATCGAGGGGGCTGATCAAGTAGTTTATTTTTTAGGTCGTAATTACGGCGCTGAAGGAGCGGGGTTTTGGTACTTCCCTCTCCTGTATCTGACAAAAATTTCGGTACCCTTGCTTTTTTTGACTTTTATGATGCTAATAATTAAAGTAGTAAAAATATTTCAATCAAAAATTGCTTGGGACAAGGAATTAAGAAAGAGTGTTATCCAAAATGCTTTTGCTTGGGTTTTAATAGTATTTATTTTCACTTATCTTCCTCTGGCGCTTTTTTCCCGCTTGAATATCGGCTTGCGCCACATTATGCCGGTGGTAATTTCATCTTTTCTCTTAACCGCTAAAGCACTGGATAGTTATTGGGAAATGAAAATTTATCACATGGCTAAAATAAAGCACATCTTTTTTGCTTCGGCAGCGCTGATAATATTTTCAACAATTTATACTTTCCCCAACTATTTAAGCTATTATAATTTTCTGGTGGGCGGTTACCAAAATGGATATAATATTGCTACCGACTCCAACCATGACTGGGGGCAGGACGTGAAACGGCTGGCTAATTGGGCAGAGGAAAACAAAGTAAAAACAATTTACGCTAATATTTTTACCAAAGTGCCGCTGGCGTATTACTTGGAAGAAAAATACCAACCTCTTTATTTAAATAGTGGAGACATTCCCCCGAGCGGCTCTTATCTGGCGATTTCGACATTTAGATATCAGGATAATGTTTACGATGAAAGTTTATTGAGTTCAGAGAATTACGCCCAATTCAAAAAAGACTTTATTGGAATTGTGGGAGGATCAATTTTAGTTTTTAGAGTTCCCTAGGAGAAAATTTAATTAGATTGTTACAAAACTCTTTCTGAGAAGTTTTTTCTGCCTGTGGTGCCATGCGCCGCAAGAAAAAACTTCTCAGAAAGAGTTTTGAGATCCAGTTTTGTAACCATCTAGTCTGAATTCTCCGGCAGATCCAATATTTGAAAGGTGCCGGGGTTGCCCTTGATGGTTAGAGGCGAGTTAACAAAATATTGGACTCCATTTAATTCCTTACTAAATTGTTGGGTTACATGGACGTGTCCGGCTAAAACATATTTTACTTTACCGCTCTCGGAGAAGATTTTTTCAAGGTCCTGATAACCACTCAAGATTTCGTCTGGCTTTTGCAAACTAATATTGAAAATAGGGTGGTGCATCGCTACGACAACCGGATAGGGCGAAGATTCAATTGTCTGGCTAATCCAATCATATTGTACTGGACCGATAAAGCCGCTGGATTTAATGAAATTCTCATTGCTGTTCAGAATAATAAATCTCCAGTTATTTAGGTCCTGGTAATAATAATTATTTCCTTGAGGCAGAAATATTTTTGTTGTTTTTTTCCCTTCGTGGTTTCCTTTTACCCAAATATAAGCTAATCCGCTCTTCTTGGTGATAGCTTTAACTTTATTTGAGTAGCGAGTGGAGTCATTATTTGTAATATCACCGGTTACAATTACGGTGCTGATTCCTGACGCCTTAATTCCTCTAATGACTTTTGTTAAATAACCCTTGTACCAGCGGGGATGAACAATGTTTGATTGAATCTTGGTGGAACGGTTGCGAACCTTACTTCCCCCGGCATGGATATCGGTAATCACGGCAACTTTAAACGCCCAAGATATTTGTGGCCCTATGAAAATTAACAATCCAAATAGTAAAAAAAGTATTTTCTTTTTCATTTATTTTTTGCTTTATTGGCTTCCTGAGTTAAAAAACATTACCCGAGCCCGGCGGTGTTTCCCGCCATCAGTGAAAGAAATGTAAATATTATTACCTCCAACCGCCAGTGACGGATCACCCTTTCCTTTTTTGGAGAGATAACCTTTTGAATGACTGCTGTCGGAAACATCCACCCAAGTTTGACCATTCCACTTCTGAACTCTGATTCCCCAGCCGGTTTTTCCTTTCCTGCGTTGGGACATTGCCACAAATATTTTATCGTTGCTATCTAAAATAATTTGGCTTTCGATAGTTTTGCCGCTGGCGACTATGCCATTTCCCAGTGTCGTCCAACTGGATCCGTCCCAATATAAAATATGGGTGGGACCTTCTTTTTTATATGTATAAACAAGAGAAATCCGATCCTGGGAATCTAAAGATATGGAAGGGCTGTAGCTGGGAGTAGAACTTATTAGACCATTAGAGTGGGCTGAGTCGGTAATGTCTGACCAATGACTTCCGTCATACTTTTTAACTCGCAGGCGCAGATTGGCGGAGACATCTTCGTACACTATATAAATGCTATTATCGACTCTCGATGGAGCAATAGCTACTTCCGCTCCATAGCCAACAAGGCCGGAAGGGTTATTCTCATCAGAAGCATCGCTCCACTCGCTACCGTCCCACTTCATTACTTTTATTTTATTGCCGCTGTTTTCGTCTTGAAAGGCAATATAGATTAAATTATTTGATTTATCAAAAGTAAACTCGGGTTCATTTCCCTTCCCTGAGCTGATGAGGCCAGAAGGATGTGAAGGATCAGACAAATCAGACCAATTATTGCCATCCCATTTTTTTATTCTAACCCTACTATTATTGGCTTGGTCAGAGAAAGCCGCGTAGACTTGGTTGCCGGACGCAATTATTGCAGGTTTGTATCCTTGGCGTACGCTGATTAACCCCTGCGGATTATTGGCATTGGCCAAATCAACCCAACTATTACCGTTGAACTTTCTAACTCTGGCCTTTTTGGAATTTTTTTTGTCTTGAAAAGCGATGTAGGCAGTTCCCTGATCAGTTGCTGCCACATCTGTTTCGTAACCCGCACCCGAACTGGCAAAACCTTTATCTTTAGAGGATCCGGCAACCTGCCAAACAGTATTGGCTTTAGCAGGTAAAGCTGGCAGAATAGCTACTAGCGCAATGGAAGTAATTAATAGAAAATAAATATTTGTTTGGAGGAACCATTTTTTATTTTTTGGCATTTTGTCGATTAGATGGTTACGAAACTCTTTCCGAAAAGTTTTTTCTTGCGGCCTGCCTGCCGGCAGGCAGGCGCGTGGCACCACAGGCAGAAAAAACTTCTCAGAAAGAGTTTTGAAATCTGGTTTCACAGCATTATAGATATAAGTTTCCGAATAAATTTTATCACGGGATAAAAAATAATGGCAAAAATGTGCTGAAAATTTTGTTTTATGATATAAAAAAAATCAGTGAAGGAGCGCTCTTTGCAACTTGAGCTGAAAAACAAAAAAATAAAAACCGACCTAGATAAACCCCAGTCTGGTTTACTGAAGGAGGTAGACCATGCAAGACAAGGAAAATGGCGACAGCGGTTTTTACCGCGCTGAGGATGTGCTGGAGTACGTCGGTGCATTTTTGGGATCTGACTTATGCAGATACATAAGTCAATGCGACCGTTTAAGCTGTAGAACTTTTTGGTTTTCGGGGGGAGAATGGAAAATCAAGGAGAAAATTGAGGAAAGAATTAGAGAAGGGAAAAACAAACCCGGCTCTTTTGAGAGGATGAGAAGAGCTATTATCGTCCTTAATATGATGGAGCCGATATCTCCCGACGAGCTGGCAAAAGGGGGAATTATAAACGTCAGCCACGGCCCTTGCCAACTATGCACAAGAGAGGATAGCCTAAGAAGTTTTCATAGACATCAGAGAAAGCAAGGCTTTCCGGATTGTTTCGGAACAGCTTATCGTTATTGCAACAGAGAAAAATGTGAAGAGAACCGGCAGTGGGATTGCGCCCATCCTTGTACTATTCATCCCGAAAGAGAGAAGATAAGAAGCAAGAGAATGAAACTTATTAAAATCTATAAGGGAGGGACAAAAAATGGATAGGACTTGCAATGTTGCAAGTCCTAGTTTAATAAGAAGTTTAAAATTTTTATAAGCCTGACGGTTGAAAACCTTGATATTATTATTTAAGTGCACTAGACATAGAGTGGTTATTAATATTTCGCAACATGAAATTTAAAATCTACACTTTAGAAAATTTATATCTGTCGGTTCTTATAATTTTAGTTGGTCTAATTATTGCCACTCCATATTTAATTAATGATGGATTTTCGATTTTTGACGAAGAAGTAATGGAAGTGGTTGTTTCTGCGCTTCTCTTCGGGGTGGGATTTTTGATTTACACCCTTTACAAAAGAGAGATTGCTAGACACCAGAAAAGTTTGGACGCCACTCTGAATTATATTGGAAACTTAAACCTGCAAATCAGTAATATCAAATCGATATTCAACAGTATGAAGAAGTACCCCGAGAGCAAGAATGAATTTAAACTGATGTTGAGATTTTTAGCTCAAAGAGCCCTCGGGATTGTGGGAAGCGAGTGGTTGCTGCTGAGAATTATAGAAATCAATAACACTAAAACTTTAGCTGAGCACTTTCAAGCTAGAGGGAAAGTGACTTTAGTCCGTCATGAGATCAGCAATAAAAATGTAGTAGATAAATATTGCCCGAGCTGTTCGGTTGTAGAGTCCGACCAGGAAAATTTTGACATTCAAGTTTTTTGTGTGGTCTCCAAAGAGAAAGTAAGTGAGGACCAAAGAATACTACTAAAAGCAATAGTCAATAATCTGGCAATGCTCTATTTAATTTTTACTTCGGAGCATTATAAAAATACAAGAGAGAAAAATAATAATGTAAAAGCCGAAAGAAACAAGTTATTGAAATAAATATTCTCAAAATATTTATTTGCTCGCCTTTATTCTTTTCATTGTAATTTCAACCTTTTCCTTGCCAAGTTTTACCTCAAAAGAATACTCTTTATTCTTTATTTTTTCATTGAAAATTTTCTCAGCCAGTACCTCGCCGCTTATTTGGTAGCCGAAGCGCTTCCAAATATCTTCCCGGCCGAGGTATCCTAAAGTAATTCTGTCCTCGATATTAAATCCGGCTTTCTTGCGGGCTTCTTGGACCTGTCTTACCAGCTCACGCATCTCCCCCTCCATTTTTAAATCTTGGTTTATGGCAGGATCAAGGGCAACTGCTTCTTCTTTTTCCACCATCCCGACTAAGTTTTTTGCCAATTTGTTTTTTTCAATTGCAGTTTTCAGATTGTTGTCTTCTTTTACTTCTTTGACATTCACTTCTTCCTTCACTAGGTTCCAAAGTTCTTCATTAATTGAATCTTTTTGGGTCACGATTAATATACCCAGGGGCTGGCGCACTTTAATTCCCGCTTTTGCCCGGCAAGATAATCCCAAAGTAACAATTCTCCGAACCCGTTCCATAGAAGCGTTCAGTTCTTCGTCAACCAGCATGGCGTTTGGTCCAGGATAGTTCGTCAAATGAACAGATTCTTGATTAAGGGACTCATGACCCGGATCACTATCTTCCGATTTTTCGGTAGATTTTATTTTCTTCTTCGACTCGACAATGTTAATATTTTGATAAATCTCTTCCGTAAGGAAAGGTAAAAAGGGAGCCGCGATGCGGTTTAATTTTGAGAGAATTTCGTATAGTGTCTGATAGGCCTCGCTTTTATCTGAGTCGTTCTCGCTTTTCCAAAATCTTTTCCGGCTGCGCCGAATATACCAGTTGGATAATTTGTCAATAAAAGGTGGCAGCAGGCGGGTGGCTTTAGCGATTTCATATTGGTCCATGAAATTGTTCATATCCCGGATCATCGTGTGCAGCTCTGATAAAATCCAGCAATCGATAATGGCTTTGGGTTTCTGCCAAGCTTCTTTAAAAGATTGAGGATTGCTGAAACGGAAAGGAGCTTCAAAGTCGGGGTCCCATCTATCCAAACGGGCATAGGTCACAAAAAAATAAAAACAATTCCACCAAGCGCGGAGCATTCCTTTCTGAATCTCAGCCACTTTTTCTTCAGAAAAATCAATATCATTGGCTTCCATCAAAGGAGAACTCATTAGGTAAAAACGCAAAGCATCGGCCGAGTATTTTTCCAACAATTCATTCGGATTAGGGTAATTGCCCAACGATTTTGACATCTTACGGCCATCTTCCCCAGCAATAACTCCGGTGGTCACAACGTTTTTAAAAGCGGGTTTTTCAAAAAGTGCTGCTGCCATGACATGCATAACATAAAACCAAGCTCTGGTTTGCCCGATATATTCCGAAACAAAATCGGCCGGGAATTTTTGATTGAAATCTTCCTGATTTTTGAATGGATAATGGCGTTCACCGAAGGGCATAGAACCAGATTCAACCCATCCATCCAAAATTTGGGGAATCCGCCGACAAGTATTTTCACACTCGGGGCATTTGAAGGTAATTTCGTCAACATAGGGACGATGGTAATCTTCCAAACGCTGACCGGAAAGTTGGTAAAGTTCATCGTAAGACCCAACAACTATTTGCTTATTGCATTTTTCGCAGGTCCATACTGGGATGGCAGTCCCCCAATAGCGGTCACGGGAGATGTTCCATTCGGGAGCAGTTTCAATTCCTTTTAAAAATCTGCCGTGCTTAAGAGATTTTGGATGCCAATTGATTTCTTCGTTCAGCGAGATTAATTTATCACGGAGGACGCTTATTTTTACAAACCAAGCAGGCTGGACTTTATAAATCAATTTTGTATGGCAGCGGTGGCAGAATGGATAGCTGTGAACTTTTTTTTCTTTGGCAATAATAAGTTTATTTTCTTCCAAGGTTTCAACTACATCAGGATTGGCATCCCAGACATTTCTTCCTTTAAGTTTTCCCGAGATGAATTTCCCTTCGCTGTCGACATTCAACTCAATTAGTAAATTTTCATTTTTAGCAGTATTGTAATCGTCTTCGCCGAACGCCGGCGCCAAGTGAACAATGCCACTTCCCTCTTCCTCGGATACAAATTCACCGGCAACTATCAAATAACTTTGAGGTTTATTTGCAATAGTTTGAGTCGGGGCTTCTTTTTTTGCTTTGGCAGGCATTACTTTTTTTTCTGGTTTTTCATTCCATAATTTTGAGTAATGCAAACCAAGTAAATCCGATCCTTTTAATTTTTTTATAATCTTACCTTTCAGGCCGCCTTCTTCTTTAAGCCGTTTCCAAGCCGCATGGGAAAGAATATAGAAAGCATCTTTTTGCCGGGACATCTTGGCAGCGGCCACAACATATTCTAAGCCCGGGTTTACTGCCAGGGCCGTATTGGCAAGGAGAGTCCAGGGAGTGGTTGTCCAAGCAACAAGATAGCCCTCTGCTTCCCGAGGTATTCCCAAAATTTCTTTGGCAGAGTCTTCCAAATTAAATCTGACAAAAACCGCGATATCCTCAATATCCTCATAGCTGTTATCCATGGCAATTTCAAAATTGGAAAGTGGCGTTGCACAGCGCGGGCAGTATAAAGAAATCCGAGTGTCTTCGTAAACCAAACCCTTGCTCCATAGTTCCTTGAATGCCCACCAAACCGATTCCATATAATCCGGATCCATCGTTTTGTAGGCGTTTTTAAAATCCACCCAGCGGCCAATACGGTCAATAGCATTTTCCCACTCACTGGCAATTTGGCTGGTAACTTTAAAACATTCTTTGACGAATTTTTCAATGCCGATTTTTTCTTCGATTTCTTTTTTGCTCTTAATCCCTAAGTTTTTTTCTACTAAATTTTCCGCTGGCAAGCCATGGCAATCCCAGCCCCAGCGGCGGTCAACTCGAAAGCCCTTCATTGTCCAATAACGCGGGAAGACATCCTTGGCTATTGAGGACAATAACGTTCCATAGTGCGGCGTTCCGGTAATAAAAGGAGGACCGTCAAAGAAACTGTAAATTTGGGCTTCCCTTCTGTTCTCTATTGATTTTTCAAATACCGTGTTTTTCTTCCAAAACTTGAGAGTCTTTTTCTCTCGCTCGGCAGGGGTGATTTTGGGGTCAACGGGGCTGAACATTATTTAGGTTTATTACAGTTTTATTTAGATTGAATATTATAGAGGGCGATTTATAGAAAAATCAAGAATCGCTGAAGTTCTATCTAGATTAATTTTTTGTACGACGCAGTGGAAATAATATTACATCCCTCACATTTTTCTGATCCAAAAGTATCACCAAGAACCGGTCAATTCCCATTCCCCAGCCGGCGGTGGGCGGCATGCCATAATTTAGCGCTTCTAGGTAATCTTTGTCGAGAGAATGAGCTTCGGCATCACCCTTCTTTTTTGCTGCTGCCTGTTCCAAGAATCTCTTTTTTTGTTCTTCCGGATCATTGAGCTCATTGTAAGCTTTAATTATTTCCCACCCATTTACAACTAGTTGGAAAGTGGCAATCCTCGTTGGGTCTTCTTCTTTACTTTTAGCTAACGGAATCATTTCTCTCGGATAGTCTAGCAAAAAAATCGGGCCGGTTAGTTTGGGCCGGATGATTTTTTTGTAAATTTCATCCAGTAATTTCGCTTCGGTTAATGAATTTATTTTTCCGCTAATTTTGATTTTATTTTTTTGGATAATTTTTAATAATATTTTCCTATCTAATTTATTAATGCCTATTCCCAGCTCTTTTTTAATTAAATTAGCGTACCTTATTTTTTTATAAGGTGGACTAAAGTTTAATGTCTTGCCCTGAAATTTTATCTTGAGCGATCCGCAAATTTTGGGAATTATATTTCTAAGCATTTCTTCTGTAAACTTCATCAATTTTTCGTAGTCAGCGTAAGCCCAGTAAAATTCTAACATTGTAAAGTCGGGATTATGCTGGGTACTGATTCCCTCGTTGCGAAAGTTGCGGGCAAATTCAAAAACTTTTTCGTAGCCACCTACGATTAACCGTTTTAGGTACAGCTCGGGAGCAATGCGCAGGTAAAAATCTTGCCCCAAAGCGTTGTGACGAGTTTTGAAGGGGCGGGCGATGGCCCCTCCGGCAACCTGTTGCAGGATGGGAGTTTCCACTTCCATAAATTCTTTTTTTTCTAAGAAATTACGCAAATATTGGATGAATAAATTTCTTTTTCTAAATCTTTCTCTCGTTTCAGGATTTATGATCAAATCAAGATAACGTTTGCGATACATCAGCTCCTCGTTTTTTAGCCCGTACCATTTTTCCGGCAGCGGATAAATAGTCTTAGCGGCTAATTTCATTTTCTTTACCTCCAAAGTTTTTTCACCCAGCTTCGTGAGAAAAAGTTTTCCGCTGGCTTGGATAAAGTCTCCAATATCTAAAACACCCAAAAAGAATTCAAAAATGTTTTTGCCAATAATATCTTTTTTTAGGGCCAATTGGATTTTTCCACTTTCATCCGTAAGGTCAAGGAACACCAGCCCCCCGTGTCCCCTTTTGGCAGTGACCCTGCCCGCAAGCGTTATAGTTTTCTTTTTCAGTTGATTAAATTTTGCAGCGGCTTCTGTGGCCGTATGCGTTCGGCTTATTTTACTGGGGTAAGGGTTTATATTAGCCGATCGAATAATAGCCAGTTTCTTTTGCCTTTCTTTGACTAATTGTTGGAAAGTTTTTTGTTTATCCATTATTTACAAAGTAGCCGGTTAATGTATTTTTTAAGTTCCTTGCTAACATCTTTTCTTTCCAGGGCATAAGCAAGAGTTGCTTTCAAATAATTTAGAGCATCGCCAGTTGTCATCCATTCGCCGTCCTCGACTTCCTTTGCTAGGAATACTCCGCCTCTTTTTACGTAAGTCCTTATAGCATCAACAATCCACAACTCATTGTCTTTACCCAGTTTTGTCTCCTTTAGTATATCAACTATGTCTTGGTCCAAAATCATTCTGCCAAAATCAGCCAGTTGAGAAGGAGCTTCATCCTTTTTTGGTTTTTCAATAATATCTTCAATTTCCCGAGTTCCTTTTCTAAGTTTTACAATTCCATAACGGCTCACAACTTTTTTAGGGACTTTTTGGACGCCTATCATTAATTTCCCGTTTTGGTTATAATCATCCACCATTTTTTTGGTAAATGATTCCTTAGAGCGTACCAGGTCGTCTCCCCAAACAAATACGAATGGCTCGTCATCAACTAAGCTGGCGGCGGAAAGTACTGGAGTGCCATTGCCGTAGGGTCCTTTTTGCCGGACATAAATAAAATTAGCTGCTTCAGATACCTTTATTATTTCTTCTAGCTTTTCAACTTTTCCAGCTTTTTCTAATTCATTTTCCAAAGCCCAGCTTCTGTCAAAGTGATCCTCCAGAGGTTTTTTATCCCACTTGGTTACCAGAATAATATCTTGGATACCGGCTTCGACCAATTCTTCAACAACAAGTTGGATCACTGGTTTGTCAACAATGGGAAGCATTTCTTTAGGCATGGATTTTGTTGCGGGCAGCAATCTCGTCCCACTGCCGGCCACTGCCACAATTGCTTTTTTTATTCTGCTTGCCATGAAGTTGAATTTTAATAATATTTTTAATATAGCTTTTTTACTCTAGCAGGAAATTACATATTGCGGTAGAGACGGGGCATGCCCCGTCTCTACATGATATAAATCAAACCTTGCTTAAAGCGAGAAAATAAAGTAAATTAATTGTAATGCATTTACTTCTTTCTAGATAAGTAAATTATTAGTGGAAAAAATGTTAACAAATATAAATACCAACCTAGCAGACAGAGAAGATTTAAAAAAGACCGAAGATTTTTACGGGAAAATTATTAAAGCTCTTTTTCTTCTTTTGGTAGTAATTTTTCCTTGGGTAATTTTACCAAATTCTACTCAACCGTATGAGCTTTTGAGAGAAATATTAATTTTTGCGATTCCGGGGTTTCTGTGGATTATCATTTTTTTCAGATCTCTAAAAAGAAAGGAATTTGAATGGAGAAAAACCAAGCTAAATTGGATAATTTTCGTTTGGGCTTTGGTTTTGGGCTTAATTTTTATTTATGCTCCCAATTACCAGACTGCCTGGGAAGGATACCCGGGTAGTTTAACGGCAGGATTAAGTGAATACTTAGCTTATTTTTTATTTTTTTTCCTGGCAGTTCAAATTTATAATGCGGAAGAGTGGAAAAAAATTATCCAGATTTATGCCATATCTTTAACTGCTGTTTTGGTTTTTTATATTGGTTTAACCATATATTTTGCGAGCAATAATGTTTTGACGATTAATTTTGCCAGGACGCCATCACTGGTAACGGCTGCGGCGGGAGTGCTGGCTTTGGCTTTTTGGTGGACGTTAAAAAGAACCGAGGTGGCCAAGAAGGCGCGCAGTTTTTTATTGGTTCTCGTATTATTTTTCATCTCTTCCCTACTGGATTTTCATATCGGATGGTGGATGTGGGTGGTGGGCACATTAATAATATTAATTTTTGATGCGGTAACTAGAACCAAAGTTTATGTGCGAGGACAGGAGGTAAGACAATTAGGGCTAAACAGTGAAAGCGGCGGAATAGCCAGTTTGATTTTTCACGGAGACGCAAAATATCTTTTCTTAATCCTCCTATTTTCTCTATCCCGAGCTTTGTCCCCCTTATTTTTAGGGCAGCAGAAACTATCCTTTATGCCATATTTCACTTACCTTACCCAGTACCCTCTTCTAGGCCGAGTAGTATTTTTTTACTTGTTTATAAACTTACTGGTTATTTGTTATGGTTTGTATTATTTTTGGAAATTAAAGAAAGATCGTCCTGACGTGCTGATTATTTTAAGCGGTTTGGCCTGCATATCCGTTGCCCACTTGCTTTATTATTCCGAAAGCGCCATCCTTTTATTCCTTAATTGGATATTAATAGTGTATAGTGGTCTTACCTTCCTGCGAAAGCCTCCTGAAAGAGATTTCTTCTATTTTATTAAGCCTAGAAGTCAGGGGAAAAAAATATTTATAATTTTAGGAGGTTGTCTGTCAATAATATTATTGGGGTTGCTCTTGTTAAGAGCAGGAGTTTTATGGAGATAGTCTCCAGCTGTATCTCTAAATTTTATAAAAATGATGGTGAAGGATAATTTAAAAATCACTTTGGATTGTGTCATAAATAATGGCGGCAACAGCAAAGAGAACAAAACTGGCAACTGGTCACAGAAAAAAGCTCAGATTGATCAAAATAAATGTATTAAATGCCACTTGTGCGTGATCAATTGCCCGGAGGGGTGTATTGAGATTGAGGAAAATGGCAGAAATGTAAAAGTTAATACTGATTATTGTAAAGGTTGCACTGTCTGTGCGGTGGAATGCCCGGCGAAGGCCATTTCGATGAAATCGAAATGATTTAACATTAATCATTTATCATTTAACATTCATTTATCATTGGATCATTTACCATTTAAATACAGGAATCTCCCTAATGATAAATGTCTAAATGGTAAATGAATGAAAAATGGAAAATTAAAAAATGGTAAATAATTATTAAATTAGGAAGGTTTATTATTAAAATGTTATCCAAATTAGATAGTCAAGATAGTATCGCACTAACTGGTGCTGAAGCGGCGGCCGAAGCTATGCGGCAAATAGAACCTGGCGTAGTGCCAGTCTATCCGATTACGCCCCAAACTCCCATCGTGGAAGAATTTGCCACTCACGTTGCTTATGGAAGAGTAAAGACCGAGGTTATTACAGCCGAATCGGAACATTCGGTAATGAGTGCGGCGATCGGTTCCGCCGCAGCGGGATCGAGGACAATGACGGCCACTTCGTCGGTCGGGCTAGCGCTGATGTATGAAATGTTAAATATCGCTTCAGGTATGCGGCTGCCGATTGTTATGAATGTTGCCAATCGAGCTCTTTCGGCGCCCTTAAATATACATTGCGACCACTCTGATACAATGGGCGTACGGGATTGCGGCTGGGTTCAAATATATTCTGAATCGTCTCAAGAAGTCTACGACCATAATATGCTAGCTGTCCGGTTGGCAGAAAATCAGGATGTATTATTGCCGGTTATGGTTATGCAAGACGGTTTTGTTACCTCCCATCTTTTAGAAAAATTGGAAATCATTCCCGATGACGAAGTGAAAGATTTTATCGGGGAGTACAAATGTCCTTATTCTCTTTTGAGCGAGGAAGAGAACTTAACTCTGGGACCATTGATGCTGCCGGACCATTTATTTGAAGCTAAAGTTGCTCAAGCGAAAGCGACGGAGAACGTCAGAAAGGGCTATAAAGAAGTTTCTCAGGAACTGAGTAAAATAACTGGACGGGATTATTCTGAGATTGAGCTTTTCCAAGTTGACGAAACCACCGAAGCAGTTATTGTTGTGATGAGTTCGGCGGCTGGGACGGCCAAAGAGGTGGCCAGGACAATGAGCAAGAAAGGCCAAAAAGTGGGAGTGGCGAAAGTTCGCCTATTCAGACCCTTTCCGTATGCCGAGTTGGGGGCTGTATTAAAAAATATTCCCAATGTGGCTGTTTTGGACCGAACATTCAGTTTTGGCAGCTACCCTCCCCTGTATTCTGAGGTAGTGCAAGCAATGTTTTTGGAAAAAATTTCCGATAAGAAAATCCAAAGTTATATATTTGGTATTGGCGGCCGTGACCTGCGCGAGCAGGAGGTGAAAGAAGTTTACGCGGATTTGTTGAATGAAAATTATTCTAGTGATATAAAGTTTTTGAATCTGAAACGATAAATGCATATTTCCACTCAGGATATAATTAGCTGGATTTTGGCTTATAAGTACGTGATTATTTTTCCCGTCACTGTTTTTGAGGGGCCGATTGTAACCGTGATCGCCGGATTTCTATCCGCTCATGGGGTTTTAAATATTTTTATCGTTTATCCAATTATTGTGCTGGGAGACCTGGTAGGGGATCTATTTTATTACTCTCTGGGACGCTGGGGCCGGGATAGTTTTATTTTTAGTTGGTTACGTTTTTTTGGAATTACAGACCAAAGAATTGAAAGATTAGAAAAACACTACGAAAAACATAGTGGGAAGACATTAGTAATTGGCAAAATTACTCATGGGATCGGATCAATTATTCTCATTGCTGCCGGGGTTGCCAAAATGCCCGTTGGGAGATTATTGTGGATAAATTTGCTAGGGACTCTTCCCAAGTCCCTACTCTTTTTACTGATTGGATTTTATTTCGGCGAAGCTTACAAGAGAATAGAAGCATATCTGGATTATACGGCCAAGGTGACAATTATAGTTGCAATACTTTTGGTAGTTTTTTATTTTCTTATTGTAAAAATCGTAAAAAGTTTATCAAAAAAATAAATTTGATTAAGCAAAAATGAAAATTGCGGTATTTTCCGATAATTTTTATCCTGAGCTAAGCGGAATTTCTGATTCCATTATAACTACCGCTAAAGAGTTAGGCCGGCGCGGACACATCTTGAAATTTTTTGTTCCCAAATATTCCCAGAAGAATTTTCGGATTGCTAATTTTCCTTTTAAGGAAGTTCAGATAGGGGAGAACGTTTCCATTCATCGGATCAGGTCCCTTCCCTTTCCCGGTCCCACCGGTCAAGCCCGTGCAGTAGTTCCTCTAGGTCTTACCACTTTGGCGGTAAATAAATTCAACCCCGACATAATCCATACCCATCTTTTTTTTGGAGCAGGCGTCGAGGCATTGCTAGCGGCAAAATTTCTGAAAAAAACTTTGGTCGGGACCAGCCACACTCCGGTGTCAGAATTTGTCAGGTACAGTTTTATTAATGCTAAGTGGCTGGAAAAATTTAGCTTGAAATATGTTTCTTGGTACTACAATCGTTGTGATTTCGTCAGTG
>Ga0315268_10001267_pt1 | contig 29001 bp, 27 predicted proteins | sample C1_top_MG_FD_204535 | JGI IMG/M metagenome (GOLD analysis project Ga0315268, IMG submission 204535) | Sediment microbial communities from Yellowstone Lake, YNP, Wyoming, USA - C1_top | ecosystem: Environmental > Aquatic > Freshwater > Lake > Sediment | place: USA: Wyoming | collected 2017-08-01
AGGTGAATTTCAAGATCAAAAAACTTACCCTGACCGGCCAGGGGGAATTTAAAACCGAAGCAATGAAATTGGAGGAGGGTCCCAATGACCAAGAGTAAAACCCACAAGGCCAAGGCGGCAAAAGCCAAGATCCCCCCGAAGAAAGCGATCAAACGCCCGGTCAAGCCGGTAAGCAAGAAAACTGCCAAACCCGCCGCCAAGAAGGCGGCCAAACCATCGGTCACGCCTCGACCCGGCTCGGCGTCCGCAACCAAGCCGGCCCCGCTCAGCCCCCTGGCCAGGCTTTTGGAAGAGGTCAAAAAGCGCAAGGAATGCGTTCACCAGTACCTTAAGCTGAAGGACCGGCCCGATAGATTTTTGCCCGAGGACATCTACCGCGGGATGCATAGCTACCTGGGGATCGGCGGCAAATCATTGCGGCCGGCGGTCTGCCTGTTCTGCTGTGGAGCGGTGGGCGGCGACGAGGACAAGGCCCTGCCGGCGGCTGCGGCCATAGAGGTCTACCACACCTGGACCCTGGTCCATGACGACATCATAGACCGGGACAAGCTGCGCCGGGGCGCGGCCACGGTGCACGAGGAGCTGACCCAGCGGGCTGTCAAGCGGCTGGGATTGAAGGGCGAGGAAGCCCGGCACTACGGAACCTCCATGGCCATCCTGGCCGGGGACCTGCAGCAGGGCTGGACCATCGCGCTATTGACCGAACTGGTGCGGGAGCGGGGGGTGAACCCCATCCTGGTGCTGCAGCTGATCCTGGACCTGGAGATCGATGTCCAGTCGGCCCTGATCGAGGGCGAGGCCCTGGATGTCCAGTATTCCAAGATGCCGCTGGAGTCGCTGAACGAGGAAAAGATTCTGGCCATGCTCTGGAAGAAGACCGGTGCTCTGTACCAGTTCGCCGGCAAGGCCGGGGCCATGATCGGGATCGATCAGCCCAACAACAAACACCCCTACGTGGAGGCCCTGTCCCAGTTCACCTCCCACTGCGGGATGGCCTTCCAGCTCCAGGACGACATCCTGGGGATCCTGGGCAACGAGAAGACCCTGGGCAAGCCGGTGGGCTCGGACATCCGCGAGGGCAAGCGGACGGTGATCGTCTACCATTCGCTGAATGCGGCTTCCCGGGCCGAAAGGAGTTTGATGCTGAAGACCCTGGGCAATCCCAAGGCCACCCCGGCCCAGATCAAAAGCGTCACCCAGCTATTTGTAAAATTGGGCGGCATAGAGCACACCGCCGAACTGGCCCAGAAATATGTGCGCAAGGCCATCGCTGCGCTGGAGCCGCTGCCGGAGACCGAGTACAAGCAGCTGTTGATGCAGTGGGCCGATTACATGGTCAACCGGACGTTCTAACGAAACCAGTTTGGTGTTTGCTGTCCATTCGTTTGTTAGGCAAGCCAGCATTCCTCAGGACAAGTATTAGTGTTTATCGTTCACTGTTCATAGGTTATTGTCTTTTGTCCCCCAGGCCCCAATATCAAATCCCAACTTCCAGTTCACTAATATATGCCGTTCTGGGAGATCCTAAATAACAAATTACTGTGGGCCGTGGTCGCCAGCGGTCTTTCCACCCAGATACTGAAAGCCTTCGCTTCGATTATTTGGGAAGGAAAACTCAACTGGAAGCGGACGCTGGAGCCCGGCGGGATGCCCAGCTCCCACGCCGCTTCCTCGGCCACCCTGGCCACCATGATAGGATTAAGCGCCGGGTTCGACAGCTGGCTGTTCGCCGTATCCGCCTATGTGGCCTTTGTGGTGATGTACGATGCGGCCGGAGTCAGACGGGCGGTGGGCCGTCAGGCCATGGCTTTGAACCGGATACTGGAAAGCCGGAATCTTAAAAAAAGGGCCCAGGGTCTGCAGATCAAAGAATTGCTGGGCCATACCCCAATCGAAGTCCTGGCCGGATGCCTTCTGGGCATCGCCTGGGGCATTTTATTTCACTATCTGATAGGATGACATATGATCCTGGACAGCATAAACTTTCCCAGCGACCTTAAAAGCTTGAACTTGGAGCAGTTGAAGCAGCTGGCCGGCGAGCTGCGACAGCAAATAATCAGCGTGGTTTCCAAAAATGGAGGACACCTGGCGCCCAGCCTGGGGACGGTGGAACTGACCATCGCCCTGCACTATGCCTTTGATACTCCGGAAGACAAGCTGATCTGGGACGTGGGCCACCAGACCTATGCCCACAAGATCCTGACCGGAAGAAAAAAAGAATTCTGCACGTTGCGTACCTATCATGGTTTAAGCGGCTTTCCCAAGCGGGCTGAAAGCCAGTACGATTGTTTTGATACCGGGCACGCCTCCACCTCCATCTCCGCGGCATTGGGGATGGCCTGCGCCAGGGACCTGTCCGGGGAGAAATTCCGGGTGGCGGCCATCATCGGGGACGGTTCGCTGACCGGGGGCCTGGCCTTCGAAGGGTTGAACCACGCCGGCCAGCTGAAGAAGAATATGCTGGTAGTATTGAACGACAACCGGATGGCCATTTCCAAACGAGTGGGGGCCCTGGGCCAGTATCTGACCCGGATCACCACCGCCCCGGCCTACACCAATTTTGAGAAGAACGTCTGGGATTTTCTGGGGACCCTGCCCAGCGATATGGGCCAACCCACCCGGGTGATGTTCCGCCGGCTTCGCCAGGGCTTTAAGAACCTGATCGTGCCGGGCCTGACCTTCGAAGAGCTTGGTTACCATTACGAAGGGCCGGTGGACGGCCATGACCTGCAGTCACTGATCGAGATCCTTAACCGGATCAAGGACCTTCCCGGTCCCACCATGCTTCATGTGCTGACCGTCAAGGGCAAGGGATATGCCCCGGCCGAGAGCAACGCCGAAAAGTTTCACGGGGTGGGAGCCTTCGATCCTGAGACCGGCAACTCCCGAACCCAATCGGATATCCCGTCCTACACCGAGGTCTTCGGCCAGACCCTGACCGAACTGGGTCTCAAAGATCCCCGGATAGTGGCCATCACGGCGGCTATGCCCGAGGGCACCGGCCTGGACATCTTCCGGGACGCCATTCCGGAAAGGTTCTATGATGTGGGCATCGCCGAGCAGCACGCCCTGACCTTTGCCGCCGGGCTGGCTGTCCGGGGTTTCAAACCGGTGGTGGCCATCTATTCCACCTTTTTACAGCGGGGCTACGATCAGATCATCCATGACATCGCCCTGCAAAAACTTCCGGTGGTGCTGGCCATAGACCGGGCCGGGCTGGTGGGCGAGGACGGCCCCACCCATCACGGGCCTTTCGACATCTCCTATTTGCGCTGTATTCCCAATCTGCTTTTGATGGCCCCCAAGGACGAGCAAGAATTAAAGGACATGCTGCTGACGGCCTTGAAGCATAACGGTCCTTCGGCCATCCGTTATCCCCGGGGCAGCGGTTTTGGTGTTAAGCTGACAGCCCCGCAGGAACTGCCCTTGGGCCGGGCCGAAAAATTAAGAGAGGGAAAAGACGGAGCCATAGTGGGACTGGGCATCGAAGCCACCCTGGGGCTTCAGGCCGCCCAAGAGCTTTCTTCCCGGGGATTGGAATTGGAGGTCTGGAACGCCAGGTTCGCCAGTCCTCTTGATCAGGAAGGCATTTGCGATATTTTAACCAGACACAAACAAGTGTTGACCATCGAAGAAAATGTTTTGGCCGGAGGTTTCGGCTCGGCCATCCTGGAACTGGCCAACCGGCATCAGATGAAATCGGAGATCAAACGGCTGGGCCTGCCCGACAGATTTGTGGAGGCTGGTTCCCGGTCACTGCTTTTAGAAAAGAACGGCCTCAGTGTTTCGGGCATCGCGGCTTCGGCAGAAAAATATTTTAAGGCCCGGCCATGAACAGCGCGCTGCCGGAACCTGTCCGCAGCAGCTCCCAACTAGGCCCAGGCTTCATCGGACACGTTAGCGAAGGCGGAGATTCAGTCTTTATCGTCAGCAAGCCGCCGGGACCTACGTCTTTTACCCAGGTAGCCAGCCTCAGGCGGCTTTTGGGCATAAAAAAGGCCGGGCACGCCGGAACCCTTGATCCCGATGCCTCAGGTATCCTGATAATACTGACCGGCCAGGCCACCAGGGCCGCCAAGTTCTTTGAAGGACTGGACAAGGAATATCTGGCCGTCATCAAGTTGGGGACAACCACCGATACCTACGACCTTAGTGGACAGGTACTTTCCACTTCAGACGTTCCCGTATTCAGCCGGGCCGAGATAGAGAAAGCGCTAAGTAATTTTCAGGGTCATATCATGCAGGTCCCGCCAGCCTTCTCGGCCATCAAAAAGGACGGCCAGCCGTTGTACAAGGCGGCCCGCCAGGGAATAGCGGTGGAGCTGGTTCCCCGCCAGGTGGAGATCCAGCGGATCAATCTTGAATCGGTCGATTTACCGGAGATCACCATTTCGGTAAAATGTTCCAAGGGAACCTATATCCGCTCGCTGGCTTTTGATCTGGGTAATCTTTTGGGCTGCGGAGCGGCCCTGTCCAAACTGGTCAGAACCGCAGTGGGAGAATTCACCCTGGACCGGGCCGTGTCCGGAAATGCCAGCCGAGAAGAGCTTGCCTCCGCTGCCATCTCCATTGACCAGGCCCTGTATTTTATGGATGCTCTGGAACTTTCCCAAGAACAGGTTCAAAAAATAAGCCACGGCAACCCGGTGGAATGTTCCCACTCCGACGCCGGACAGATCAAGGCCCGTTACCAGGGCCAAATACTGGCTTTGGGCCCGCTCCAAAACAACATATTCAAACCGCAGACGGTATTGGCGCCGCAATGTTGACCATCACCCGCCTGAATAATTTCGGCCGGGAGCATCCCGGCGCAGTGGTGGCCCTGGGCGTGTTCGACGGTCTGCACCGGGGGCATCAGGCTTTAATAAAAATACTGACGGCCAATGCCAAACGGTCCGGACATCAAAGCGTGGCGCTGACCTTTGAGCCCCATCCCCAGAAGATCCTCTGCCGCACCAGCCAGCCGTTCATTCTGACCACCGGTCCCGAAAAGATGAGCCTGCTTTCCCGGATGGGAGTGGACGTGATGGCCGTGATCCGGTTTTCCAAAACCATAGCGGCCATGAGCCCGGAACAGTTTGTCAAAAATATCCTATCTCAAAAATTGGGAGCCGCCACGGTTATCTGCGGCCAGGACTGCGGGTTTGGGGCCGGGCGCCGGGGAGATATCTTACTGCTGAAGAAGCTGGGGCTGAAATACGGTTTTAAGGTGGAGGGGATAGCCGCCTGCCAGTCCCGGCAAAAGAAGATCGGCAGCACCCAGATCCGGCAGCTGATCCAAAAAGGATTTTTCAACCAGGCGGTTAAATTGCTGGGCCATCCCTATCTCATCAGCGGGCTGGTGGTGAAAGGGCGGGGCGTGGGAAGGAAAATGGGATATCCCACCGCCAACCTTAAAGTAAGTGAAAGATCAAAACTGATCCCGTTGCCCGGCAGTTACGCTGCCCGGGCCGTGACGAAGAATGAAAGCTTTGAGGGTATGTTGTATATCGGGCGGAGGCCGACCCTGTTCAAGGATAAGAGCCTGGCGTTGGAGTTTCATTCCTTCAAAAAGCCGGGCAACCTTTACGGCCGGGAGCTAATGTTGGAGGTTCACCGCTTCATCAGGCCGGACAAGAAATTCGGCAATCTAAATGAACTGAAGAAGGCCATTGCCGGGGATCAGATTAAAATAAAAATATATTTCCAACCGGCAAAACGATAACCCGTTCAACGATACATAAAAACAAACTATATTTAATATAACTGGGAGCCACCACCCATGATCAAAGACCTTTCGGCCTTCTATTCCAAGAACGCCCTCAATATGAAGCGTTCCGAGATTCGCGAGCTGCTCAAGTTCACCCGTCAGCCGGGCATCATCAGCTTTGCCGGCGGTCTGCCGGCACCGGACACCTTTCCGGTAAAAGAGATCGAGGAGATCTCCTGCAGCATCTTAAGGGAAAAAGGAGCCATGGCCCTGCAGTACGGCACCACCGAAGGCGAGGCCCCCTTAAGAGAGGAACTAGCCAAATGGATGGCTCAGGAAAAACCGGGCATCAAGCCGGAGAACATCTTCATCACTTCCGGATCCCAGCAAGGGTTGGACATCGTGGCTAAGGTGTTTTTGGATCCCGGTGATACCGTGATCGTAGAGCTGCCCAGCTATGTGGGCGGCCTGCAGGCCTTTGCCGCCTACCGGGCCAAGATGGTGGGCGTGCCCCAGGACGATCAGGGGATGCGGATGGACAAACTGGAAAAGATCCTGGCCAAGATGGCCCAGAAGAAAAAGAAACCGAAATTCATCTACGTGGTGCCGGATTTTCAGAATCCCTCCGGCATAACCATGAGCCTGGAGCGCCGCAAAAAACTGCTGGAGCTGGCCTATAAGTATGAAATACCGGTGGTAGAGGACAGTCCCTATCGCGAACTGCGCTTTACCGGCGATTCGGTGCCGCCGATCTACAGTCTGGACACCCAGAACCAGGTGATAGTGCTGGGGACCTTCTCCAAGATATTCTGCCCGGGTTTGCGCCTGGCCTGGATCACCGCCCCGGCCGAATGGATGGACCGGATGATAGTGGCCAAACAGAGCATGGACCTCTGCAGTCCCTCCTTCAACCAGCTGATCACCGCCGAATATATGAAGCAGGGTCTGCTGCAGCCCCAGATCGAGCGGATCAAGATCCTCTACGGCCAGAAGCGCCAGGTGATGCTCAAGGCCCTGAAGAAGCATATGCCCAAGGGCGTCAAATGGACCAAGCCCGAGGGCGGGCTGTTCCTGTGGATCAAGCTTCCCAAGAACATGAGCGCTAATGAGCTTTTTCCCAAGGCTATCGAAGAAAAAGTGGCCTACGTGGTGGGCACCGCCTTCCATTGCGACGGCAAGGGCCAGAACACCATGCGGATGAATTTCTCCTATCCCACCGAGGCCCAGATCGAGGAGGGAATCCTGAGGCTGGCCAATATGATCAAGAAGAATATGTGATCTGAACCGGAATACAGAATATTGTAGTCTGAATACTGAATATTGAATGGTTGTTCTGTATTCCGTCTCCTAAATTCAATATTCAAGCGTTTAAGGGGAAAGAGTATGCCAGAGAAACGCGAACAATGGGGCTTCCAACCGGGGGTCATTCTGGCCGTAGCCGGAAGCGCGGTGGGGCCGGGGAACTTCATGGGTTTCCCGGCCAAGGCGGTGCTGAACGGCGGCGGGGCCGGTATGACCCCCTTTCCATTACTTTTTGCTCTTGATTCTCCAGGGCTGGATAATGCTTTTAACCGCAAGTAAAACTGTCAAATGACGCTGATAGTCAACCAGCAAATAGCGATAGCCGAGAACGAGATCTCCGAGGAGTTCATCCGGGCTTCGGGACCGGGGGGCCAGAACGTCAACAAGGTGGCCACTGCGGTCAAGCTTAAGTTCGACGCAGCCGGCAGCCCTTCCCTGCCGCCGGAGGTAAAGCAGAGGCTTTTTACCCTGTACCGGAACCGGATCAACCTTGATGGTTTTCTGGTCATCGACGCCCGCAATCACCGGACCAGGGAGGCCAACCGTCTGGAAGCCAGGGAGCGCCTGGCCGAGCTCATCAGACTGGCGTCCGTCCGGCCCAAGCTCCGCCGGAAAACCAAACCCACCTATGCTTCCAGGGCCAAACGTCTTGATGAAAAAAAGAAACAAGGCAGCACCAAATCATTGCGGGGAAAAGTTAGAAATACCGAAGACTGACAGATCAGAACAGGCCGGTCAATTGACCATGATTATAAATGATTGATCACAGAATTGGATAATACAGTATTTAAGGAGGATGGATAATAAAATGCAGTCGCACCATGGAGTAACGGGAAAAGCCTCGACCCGGCATTCCAACCCCACTATGAAATTGCTGATAGAGCGTGGAAGCTGCCGCAGTTATCTGAATAAAAAGATCCCCGCCAATATTCTGGAACAAGTGCTTAAGGCCGGGATCCATGCGCCCACCGGCGGCAACCTGCAGCCTTATTCCATCATCAAGATAGAGAATCGGGCCACCAACGCCAGCCTGGCAAAACACTGCGGACAGCCTTTCGTGGGCCAAGCCCCGGTCAACCTGCTTTTCTGCATAGACTGGCGACGGCTGGAACTATGGTCCAAACTGTCGGCGGCGCCGTTCACCGCCAACCGGTCATTCCGGCACTTCTGGATCTCTTTTCAGGACACCATCATCAGCGCTCAGAACATCTGCACCGCCGCCGACTCCCTGGGCCTGGGCTGCTGTTACATCGGGACTGTGCTGGAGTTCTTCCCGGCGCTCAAGAAAATGTTCAAGCTGCCCCTGGGAGTCTTTCCGGTGGTGCTGCTTTGTCTGGGATATCCCAAGACAAAACCTGTGCCCCGCAAGAAACTTCCGGCCAAGGTCATGGTTCATTCCGAAAGATACCGGGATTTAAGCGGCCGGGAATTGGTCAAGGCCTTCGAGGATAAATATCCCGGGATGAAAGTGGCCATCACCCCGGAAAGGCTCAAGGACATGGAGAGGGTTTGTCTTAAGACCGGCGGTCCGGCCCTGGCCAAAAGGGCCCTGGCCAGGATACAAAAACAGGGATACATCAATCCGGCCCAGCGCTACTTCGGCCTGCACTACAGCGCAGACTACATGCCGGAAGGCAATGACACCTATCTGAAGCTGATGGAGAAGTTCGGATTTCACTGGTTCAAGAAATACTTTCCTTACGGGAAGAAGGCATGAGATACTGGCGTCATGGTTTAATGCTCTTCGCCGCAGCGTTGGCGGTATCCTGCTCCCCGGCCTATGTCCAAAGAAAGGAGCCGGCCGGCGATGAGATGCAGGCCCGGCTGGCTTTGGTCAATTATGCCAAGAGCCTGCTGGGGATGAAAAGGCTGAGCGAGATGGACGGAAGGTTCAAGAACGACTGCTCCGGCTTTGTCAACGGGGTGTATGCCGTGATGGGCCGGAAGATAAAATACAATTATGTCCGCCGGGATCGTTCCCTTTCGGAGTCGCTGTACCGGACCTTAAATGACAAGAGCCTGACCTACCGAGAAATGCCGCCCCGTCCGGCCGATGCGGTGTTTTTCAAAAATACTTTGGAGAACAGCTACGACAAGATCACCCACGTGGGCTTGGTGGAGGAGGTGCAGGAGGATGGGACCGTAATCATCCTGCACTACGGGTCGGGCCGGGTGGGAAGGATCAAGATGAACCTGCGGCATCCCTATGACTACAAGAACGACCGGGGCGAGATAATCAACGATTACCTGCGGAAAAGGGGGGAGCACCAAAGCAGGGAGGATCTGGCCGGTGCGCTGTATTTTATGTTCGGGGATGCGTTCAGGTATACGACGCCATAAATTGCTTTTAAACCGACTAAACCAAATAGCAAGATTTGTAAAATGATCAAACAAATATTTGAAAAAGAGTTTGGCGTCTTTTTCAATCTAATGGCAGAAGTTGAATGCGGAAACCATTTTGACTACGAGAATGAAAAACATATAGAATGGCTTAAAAAGCGCATTTCAATTTACTTTTACAGAGGCGCCAAGTTCTTTGCATATTATATCGACGGGGAAACACCTGCCGGATTTGCCGCTGTGCTGTTGGACGATGGACCTGAAGGGGTTCGTTGTTTCGGACAAAAAAGCGAGTTGTTGGATATTGCATTGCTTCCGGAGTTTAGAAAGAAAGGATTTGGTTCGGAATTGCTGACTTTTACGGAAGAATATTCCAGACAAAACGGCGCTTATTGCATATATGTTTCGACTTACGCAAAAGATATTGAAGTAATTGAGTTTTATAAAAGGAATAGTTTCGAACCGGTGGCAATATTGCCGGATGTCCACGGACCGGATGACGAGGGGATGGTATATATGAGAAAAATATTATAATGACAGTTATAGCAAAAAGCCCGAAGGAGTTTATCCTTCGGGCTTTTTTGTCTCATATCCTGTTATTTTCGCGTTACCCCCGGACACTTGGTGCACTGCATGCATCGGATGCACTTGGCCGAGACCGGGTCCTGGCGGATGTCAATATCCACCGGGCAGATCTTGCGACAGTCGGCCGGTAGGTGCGGTGTGTGATGGTTCACCTTGATCTGTAGCAGGGAGACCCGGTTGAACAAACCGAAGATGGCTCCCAACGGGCAGATGAACCGGCAGAAGGGGCGCTTGATGTAAATGGCGGCCGCGATGGTCCCGGCCAGCAATCCGATCTTGGCCCAGAACAGCCAGCCGATCATGTTCAGTTCCGTGGCGTAGCGCCCCAGCACCTTGACCTTGAAGAAGGCCCAGCTGATTATGGGGATGCCGGCTTCCAGCGTTCCGGCCGGGCAGAGCTTGCTGAACCATGGTTCCTTGGTGACGGCCGGAATTATGATGGCCACCCCGATCAAAGACACATACCGTCCCCAGCCCAGCCAGGAGGGCATGGCCAGCTTGGCCTTTCTGGCTTTTGCCAGCAGGTCCTGGAACAGGCCGAAGGGGCACAAATAGCCGCAGGTCCACCTTCCCGCCAGTCCGCCCACCAGGAACAGGATCCCCAGCAGGAAGAAGGGAAAGACCCCGATGATCACGAAGTGCTGCAGGGTCCCGATGGGGCAGGCGAAACTGGCCGCCGGGCAGGCATAGCAGTTCAGCGAGGGGCAGGGCAGGTATTTCAGATAAGGCGCCAGGAAATAGCTATTGGTGACAATGACGGCGGCTATCTGAAGATACAGCCTTTTAATGGGGATGCTCAGGTTTTTGAACATGATGCGGTCAAACGGTTAATTTTGTTATCAGGTCTTTTTGCCTGGGATAAAGTTTTAATAGTTCTTTCCGGCTGCCCTGCCGGTAATCGGCGAAATCGAAGCCCGGGAAAACAGTGGTGCCCAGCAGGGCAAATCTTCCGCCGTTCAGCAATCGTGAACCCTGCCAGATATTTTTAGGAACCAGGAACTGAGGATGCTGGCCTTTTTCGATATCCGGCCCCAGGATCACTTTCCGGGACCTGCCGCCGGGATAGAGCAGCAGCATCTCCACAGGATCGCCAAGATAAAAGTGAAAGATCTCATCGGAGCAAACCAGGTGCATGGCCGAAAATCTATCCGGCGTTATCAGATAGTAAATTGAGGTTCCTACACTGCGTTTGATCCCGGGTCCGCGGACCACGTTCAAGGCCGAACGGTAGGTCTCCCGGTAAAGCCCGCCTTCCTGGGGCAGGGGCTTGAGCTTTAGAAGCTTCATTATCCTTTGGACTGTCAGCATCAGTGTTTCCCAATGGCTTTAATTACCAGCCATACCAACAAAGCCAGGCTCAACAGCCAGACCAACACCACCACAACTGCGGCCTTGCGGCCCAGCGAACTCGTTTCATTTAATTTCTGATGGGCTTTCTGCCGGCATTCCGCCATTATCTCCGCCGGAATGAGACTGACCGCAAGGGCGATCCCCAAAGGCACCAGCACCAGGTCGTCCAGATAGCCGATCACCGGGATGAAATCCGGGATCAGGTCAATGGGGCTGACGGCGTAGGCCACAGTGGCCGCCGCTACCGCCTTAGCGTACCAGGGGACCCTCGGGTCCCGGTAGGCCAGGTACAGGGCGTAGGTCTCTTTCTTGAGGTCTTCGGCCTTTTGCCTGAGGTTGTTCAGCATGATGTTTTGTTTGGGAATTAAGAACCATAGAGAGAGGCTTTGGATTGCCGATCAGGGTGCTGACATCAGGGGCATGTCATCCCGAGCAAACATCAGGCCTGGTAATTTGAGGGATGAATCAGGCATCATCCTTCGGTTTGTCGGGCAGGGCCATTGGACATTTAGATGAACTCAATGCACCGCTCAGGATGACAGGTTAATTATATATGGCCGGGGCGAATTATGCAACCAAAACAAAAATAAATTTTGACAAAATCCGCAGATTAGGTTATAATCGAAACATGAAATACAAATACATAGTTCTGGGGGCTGGCCGCCAGGGAGTGGCCATAGCCTACGACCTGGCAAAATTCTGCCAGGCCAAGTCGGTCATATTGGCCGACTACGATCTGAAACTGGCCCAGGCCGGCGCGGTCAGGGTCAACAAGCTGGTGAAGCCGGGGATCTCCAAAGGGGTCAAAGCCGACGCCGGAAACCCGGCCGGGCTCAAAAAACTGTTCGCCGGTGCGAACTGCGTGGTCAGCGCCGTGCCCTATCACTACAATTATGGCGTGGCTAAGGCCGCGGTGGAGGCCGGAGCCAATTTCTGCGACCTGGGCGGCAACACGGCAGTGGTGCTTAAAGAACTGTCGCTCCACAAACAAGCCAAGGCCAAGGGCATCACCATCGTGCCCGACACCGGGCTGATGCCGGGCATGGGCAACACCCTGGCCGCCTACTTCATCAACAAACTGGATAAGGTGGACGAGATCCACATGCGCTGCGGGGGCCTGCCCCAAAAACCCAAGGGCCCGCTGAACTATAAACTAGTGTTCTCGGTGGAAGGACTGATCAACGAATATTTCGGTGACGCCTACATAGTCAAGAACGGCAAAGTGGCCAAGGTCCCGACCTTCGACGGGCTGGAAGCCATCGAGTTTCCCAAGCCGGTGGGCAGGTGCGAGGCTTTTGTTACCAGCGGTGGCACCTCCACCGCGCCCTGGACCTTTGCCGGGAAGGTCAAAGAGTATGACTACAAAACGGTGCGCTATCCCGGGCACCACCAGAAGATCAAGACCCTGCTGGAACTGGGGTTCTTCGACCAGGCCCCGCTGGAGGTCAAGGGCCAGAAGGTCATCCCCCGCCGCCTAAGCCACGCCCTGATCACCAAAGCCATAGAATTCCCCAAGGACAAGGACCTGATCGTGCTGCGGGTGACGGCCCTGGGAAAGCTCAACGGCAAAAAAGTAGAGGCCAAGATAGACATCATTGATTTTCAGGACGAACGGACCGGGTTCACCGCCATGGAGCGGACCACCGGGTTTCCGGCGGCCATCGTGGCCCATCATTTGGTACAGGGGCTGGCGCCAAAGGGCGCAGTGCCGCTGGAGAAATCCATAGATCCTGTTTTGTTCATTAGGGATTTCAAGAAACGGGGGATACAATTTAAGGAGGTCATTAAGAAGGTCTAAAAGGAGAAAAGTTGGCGCAACTATTTTTTACTGTAATCGCAATTAATGCTTAACGTATACTTAGTATGAGAAAGTATTATTTATTGGTTTTTTCAGTACCTTTACTGGTGATCAATATATGCAATTGCAAAAGACATAACATAGGTATTAATGACATCCCTGTGATATGCGGTTGTATAAGAGAGGTTGAGTCAGCAAATGGTGAATATCACTCTAAAACATTTATAAGTGTTTTTAATAGGTTCTCAGATTCAATTATGGTTGACTTTCTTGTTGATGCAGGAAACAGCCAGGCTGCCCCAGAATATTCTAAAGATAAAAAACATATTGCTTATATCAACAATACATCAGGTAATTCAGAAATATGGGTTTATGACATTATTACAAAAATAAATAAGCAAATTACAAATGATAAAATTGACAAATCACTGCCTTCTTGGAATTATATCGGTGACAAAATATATTTTGTAGAAGTTGTTAATAAAAAGAAAATAATTGTGTATGTTGATGTCAAAAAGGGTAAGGTTGAAAAACTTATCAGTTCATTCAATAATGATGTATTTGATCCAGTAATTGCGCCGGGTGACAGTCTTCTATTATATGTACTTGCCAAGAATGATTCTGCAAGGCATAGTAGTATTCGGTGTTATAATATCCTATCCCATAATGATGATAGTCTATTATCCTTAAAAGGGTTCATTAGAAATCCACAGATATCCCCGGATGGAGAAAGGATATTATTTGAGTTTGTTCACGAAAATACAGGTGATAAGTCGTGTTTAATGATTTATAACATAGGTGCTAAAAAACTAAAACAGTTGACGGCCAACCAGTATTTTTGGGGTGGTTGTTGGGCACCTAACGGGAAGTATGTATTAGCACTTTATGGAACAAATTATGGACATGCAATGAGAGAGGCTAACAGTGGCACTTTCATTAATTTTGTTGGCACAAGACGTTTTGTGTTAATACCGGAAGATTCTAGAGAGATTAGATATGAAAGAATGAAGAACTATAATTTCAAGGAAATATTGCCAAATGGTGGAAGATTAAATGGTTGGTGGCCAAAAACATTTTCTTGGTAAGCTAGATATTGGAAAAGCCCGGCGTATCAAATACGCCGGGCTTTTTTCATTAATCATTCAGCTCTTCAAGATATTCCACCATTTATGCTGCCGGTCCCGTTTCTTCTTGGCCCCGTCGTCGGTGTAGTAATAATTATAATGGTAATAATAGTCGTAACTGCCGGCCAGGCCGGAGAGCTCTATCTTATTAAGCACCACACCCAGTATATTGGTTTTGAGATTGGTTAAAATTGTCTTGGCCCTCAATAAAGCCCGCTTATCGGTGGCGTGCGATTTAACCACCAGCACCAGTCCGTCCGCCTGAGGGCTTAGGACCGCGGTGTCGGTGACGGTGATCACCGGCGGACTGTCGAACAGCACCAGGTCGTACTGCTGGCTGAGAAGTTTTATCAGATCACGCATTCTTTGAGATCCCAGTAACTCCGAGGGATTTGGGGGGATGGCTCCGCAAGTCAAAATGGAGAGCGAATCGATCCCCGAAGGCCGGACCACTTTCTCCAAGGGCAGGCGTTCGGCCAGCAGGTTGCTTAGGCCCGGTTCCCGTTCCAGTCCGAACAGCGAGTGGATCACCGGCCGCCGCAGATCGGCGTCCACCAGCAGTGTACGGATGCCGGACAGGGCGGTGGTAATGGCCAGGTTGGCGGCCGAGGTGGACTTTCCCTCCGAAGGCGCGGCCGAGGAAATGACCACGGTCTTCAAGGGGTCGTCTATCCGGGAGAATTGGATATTGGTTCTTAAGGAACGGTAGGCCTCGGAAACGTGGGAGCGAGGGGTGTATTTGGTCACCAGGGTAGCCGAGATCCGGGCCACCTCATCGCCTCCGTTTTTGCGATGGCTCTTTCCGTTCTCGGAATGAATGGCAGGGATCAATCCCAGCACCGGCATCTCGAAGTTGTGCTCGATATCCTCCACCGTTTTCACCGAATTATCAAGGGAGTCCAGGAAAAACGACAGTCCCACTCCCAGGGTCAAGCCCACCACCAGCCCGATGGCGAAGTTCAGCACCTTGCGGGGTTTTATGGGGAACTGGGGCGGCTGGGCCCGGTCTATCACCCGGACGTTTCCGATCTTGCCGGCTTCGGTGATCTTGGCCTCCTCGTGCTTCATCAGCAGCAGCCGGTAAACGCTTTCCCCCACCTCCTTGGCCCGCAGCAACCGGGCCAGCTGCAGTTCCTTGTTGGGAAGCTTAGACAGCCCGAAATCATACTGTGACAGGATGGTCTTTAAGGCTGTTTCCCGGGCTGTCATGGTGGCCCGCTGGATCTCCAGCGGCGGGATCTGGTCCAGCAGCGACTGGATCTGGGGCATCGGGGAAAGCCGGTTCTTCTGGGTTATCTTCTGCAGTTCCTCCAGCAGCCGGGACTTGACATTGGCGATCTGGGCATTGAGGTTCTTGATCTGGGGGTGGTCGGGAGCGTAGCCCTTGACCTGCAGTTTGATGATCTCCATCTGCAGATTTACCAGGCTGCTGCGCAGGCTGTCGGCCATGGAGCCGGCGCTTAAGGGCAGGCTGTTTTCGGTCAAGGCGCCCTGGGCTTTAAGCTGGGCGTAGATGGCGGTCAGCCGGCCTTCGATGCTCTGGCGTTCGGTGGAGGCCGCGATCATCTGCTTGTCGGCCTCGGTGGCCCGGGACAGGATCTCCTTGCCTTCGTCGGAGAGCGAGACCACCTGGTTCTGGGACTTGAAATTTTTGATGGCTTCCTCGGCGGTGTTGAGGGTGGCCTCCACCGAGGGCAACTGGGCCTCTATGAATTTGCGGGTGGAGGAGGCCTGCTCCCGCTTGACTGAAGCGCTCCGTTCCTTGATGACTTCGGCCACCAGATTGGCGATATTGGAAGCGGCCTCCGGGGTGGGGCCCTGCACTTTCACCAGTATCACGTCGGAATCACGGATGGGTTCGGCGGTGATGCTTTTTTTGATGATCTGGGTCAGCCGGTAGCTTTGCTGTTCGGGGTTCAGGCTGCGGTCCCGCCCCCGCAGCAACAGCAGGGAATATTCCGGGGCCAAAAGCCGGACCACTTCCTCGGCCAGGGTGCGGGATTTGATCTCTTCGATCTGGTTTACTATGTAGCTTTTACGGGAGAAAGCCTCGGAGATATCGAAGGATGGCAGTGGCTCGCGGCTTTGTTCGAAGATGATGGTGGTCTGGGCCTCGTAAACCGGCGGCATGGTAAAATTAGCCAGGGCGATGGGCAACACCACCCCCAGCAGGCAGGCGGTGATCAGCAAACGCCGCCGCCATAGCAGGTCTATCAGCTCATAAATATTGGACTCGCTGGTCCTGGTTTTTACATCCTGGTTCAAATGTTCGGCCTTTGTTAAAGCGGTTGAAAATTCAGAAATAATACGGCTATCGGTTCCGGGAGATAAGATAGTAAACGTTGGCGATCACTGCCATGTCAGCCACAAACGAGATCGCGTCCTTCCAGAAAAAACGGGCGTTGCGAGGCACCATCACGGCATCGCCGGGCCGCATCACGACCAGGGTTTCGGCCCGTTCCTTGTTCAGGTATTTATCCAGATTTACTTTTTCAGTGCGGGGCATCTGTCCCAAGGCATGGGAGATCTTGACCCGGCCCAAAGCCGCATACTGGGTCGGGCCCCCGGCCTTGGAGATCACGTCCAGCACTGTGGAGCCGTCCGGCACCCGGTAGACCCCGGGAGTGTTTACTTCGCCCCAGACGTGGATCTCTATCTCCAGTTGCTGGTTTTGGCCCAGGTAAAAATTATCTTTTTTGAAGTCTGGTTGCTGGGCAAGACCAGGGATGGCCAAAAGCATCAAGGTCGTAAAAAGCAGACGGAGCATCAATGATTTATTCATATCACACCTATCAGAAAGACGAAAAGGCAAAAAAAGAAAATTTGAATTAACCTTGGCGTCTTCGCGGTTCAAATTATCCCATGCGGATTGCAAGGGATGTAAAAGGTAATGGCTATTTACTCTTTTTCAAACGGTCTTTGGTCTTGCTCAGATATTCCTTGGCCTTGGCGTGGCCGGGATCGGCTGAAAGCACCTGCTTGAAAGTTTTCTCGGCCGAGGCGTATTCCTCGTTCATGAATTGCTGGACACCCTTTTTGTAAAGCCCGGCCACTTCTTCGGCCGACATCTTGGCAGGTTTGGCGGCTGCCGGAACTTTGGCCGAGCCGGGTTTAGGTGTGGGAGCTGGTTTGGCTGCGTTTTTTGGTTTTTCCATTGCCGGGGCCGACGGCTGGGCGGAGGGAGCCTTGGTCTTTTTGCCGGAGGCTGGAGCCGGCGGCAGGGCCGCAGCCACTATTTCTTTTTCCAGCGTTATCTGTCTCTCGGTCTCGGCCTTGTCCTTAAGGGTCAATTCTTCTTCAAAGCTCCGGTATCCCGTGAGGCCGATGGATATTTTATATTTTCCCGGGGGAACCACGGTGCCGAACTGTCCGGTGACAGGATCGGCGTTGATATCGCTGGCCCGGCTGCTGTTGAAGGAAACAGTAGCCGGCAAAGGCTGGCCCGAAGTCCGGTCTACTACCTTGCCCTTAAAGCCCGCTGTCTTCCGCTTTAGGGTCAGATCCCATTTCTCCACCTTTCCTTCCTTGACGTTGATCTTGCGCTCCAGCCAGCGGTAGCCGTTGGCGTAAATGTGAACTTTGTATTCGCCCGGCGGAAGATTGGCTTGATAATCGCCAGCTTCGTTGCTGACCAGCCCCGGAAGATCGGACCCGGGAAAAGTGATCATGCCTTTCATGGGAACCCCAGTCTCCCGGTCCTTGATCAGGCCGGCCACCGCGCCGCCGACCGGTCCGGAGATGGCTTTGCCGGCGGCTGCCGGAAAGTCAAAACCCAATATCAACTGCCAGGGAGCGGCGGCCCTGGTCAGCCCGATGTCGCAGGCCAGATTCAGACCCAAGAACGGCAGGGGGGAATACCTAAGGCCGGGCGTTACCCTCAATTCGGTTCGGTCTGCCCCCCGGCCCCGTAAGACCAGGTCATCAGGGGTGGAGTCTTTTTGGGCTCCCAGCCGGTACTCGCCAGAGGCTTCCAGGAAGGCCGAAAGATTTTCCCTGAAGGAATATTCAGCTCCGGCCCCAAAGGGCAGCTGGGGTCTCTCTTCTCCCCGTGACAGGTATCCGGCGTTGATGAACACAGTAGTTTGGTTAAGATTGATGTCGGTCAGGACCTTAGCTCCGATGTCAAATTTGCCGGTCTGGGAAGGTCCGTCCTGGTATTGCTCCTTGTTCATTGGAATGGACAGGGTGGGCATGAATCCCAGGTCCATCTTTCCCTCCAGCAGGGGCAGGCAGTATTTCACCGCCACCAAAGCATCGCCGGGGCAGCCCAGGCTCTTATCCGTCGCGGTGCTATCCTGGACTGCCACCGTCCATTGTTCGGCATGGCCCACTCCGGCCGCCATCAGGGAAAGGTTCTTTACCGGCACATAATACAGGGTGGTAAAACTCCAGGCGTCAAGAAAAGAATCCTGGTACCCGGAAAGGCCGTAGTAGTTCTGTCCGGAGTAGGAGGTCATAGCCGCCAGACTGCGCCCTCCGTAGCCAATCCCGGTTTTGGCCGATTGCAGATGGATCAGCCCTGGTCCGCCAAAAAGCGGATAGCGGGCGGCCCCGGCTAGCGAGGCCCCTAAAAGCAACAGGCCCAGTAAAGTGAATTGCCTTTTCATGCATCTCCCAAAGTTTGAGATCCTTAAGTTACCGGACGAAACGGAAAACCCGTAGAACGTTGTCAGCGTAAATAATTTAAAGTATGGGGGATTTATCAGCTTGATTTTTTCAGACGGTCTTTGGTCTTGCCCAGATATTCCTTGGCCTTGGCGTGTCTGGGATCGGCGGCCAGCACCTGCTTGAACGTTTTTTCGGCCGGGGCATATTCTTCGTTCATGAATTGCTGAACCCCCTTTTTGTAAAGCGCAGTTACTTCCTCGGCCGACATCTTGGGAGCGGGCGGGGCGGACGGCGGGGTTGCCTTCGGGGGTTTAGCCGCCACAGGTTTAGGTTTGGCTTGGGAGGAGGTCACTGACGGGGTCACTGGCTGGGGAGGAACCGGTGCCTGAACCAGCGGCTGCAACGAAACGCTCTGTTGTAAGTCTTCCTTGTCATTGATGGCCAGGGTTACATTTTGAGAGATATAGCCGGGAGCGCCTACCGTCAAGTTATAATTTCCAGGAACCAGCCGGGCCTGGTATTGGCCCGAAACCGGATCAGTGCTGTAGGTTTGCTGAGCGCCGTTGCCAAAAGACAGCGAAGCCCGCAAAGGACTTTTCCCGGAGGCATCGACAACCGTAAGCGTCAACTGTCCCAGTTTTTTGTTGAGGCCTAATTCCCAGCCGGTATCCTGTCCGGTCTTTACTTCCATCTCCCGGGTAATGGTGCGGTATCCGTCAGCTTTTACTTGGATTTTATATTGGCCTGGTTTGAGTTTAAGTCTATAGCTTCCTTTGGCATCGCTGATTACGGCCGGAATATCCTGGCCGGGGAAGGAGATGGTGCCCTTGATGGCGGCCCCGGAAGAATTGTCCTTAATAATGCCGGCCACTGCTCCCCACAGCGGAACCAACAGTGATCTGCCGGCCGCCGCCGGAAAATCGAGACCGATGACGGCCAGCCAGGGAGCTGTGGCTCGGCTCAGTCCTATATCACAGGCCAGGTTCAGCCCCAGGAATGAGACCGGGGCAAAGCGCAATCCCGGAGTGACCCGAATCTCATTGCGGTCGGCTCCCCGTCCTCTTAAAATCTGGTCATCGGTCAAAGAATCTTTTTGGGCGCCCATTCGCAGTTCGGCCGAGGCTTCCAGAAAGGCCGAGAATTTCGGGCTGAAGCCGTACTCTAACCCCAAGCCCAATGGCAATTGGGGGCGTTCCTCGCCCCGGGTTAAAAATCCGGCGTTCACTAAAACCGTCAGATCGGTATAATTGAAATCCGCCAAAACCTTTCCCCCAAAATCCAGCTTGCCACTTTGCGACGGAGAGTCCTGGTATTTGGTGCGGCTCATGGGTATGGTGACCATGGGCATCAGCCCCAGGTCCCAACGGCCTTTTTGCAAGTCCCACTGGTATTTCAGGGCCACCACCGCGTCGCCGGGGCAGCCCAGCGATTTATCGATGGTTTGCGCGGGTGCGGTCTGGCTGTAGACCGTCCATTGTTCGGCGTGGATCAGTCCGTTGCCGAGCACCGCCAGGCCGGGCAGCGGCGAATAGCTTATGGAATTGTGATTCCATAGATCGGTAAATTCGTCGTCCGTTCCCTGCAGGCCATAGAAGGTCTGGTTGTAATATGAGGATATGGAGGCCAGACTGCGATAACCGATTCCTGGTCCCGCCTTGGCCGACTGCAGATGCACCAGGCCAGGTCCCCCCAACAAGGGGAACTGAGTGGCCAGGGCAACCGAAGCCGCCAGCCACAGCGAGAAGGATAAAAACATCTTTTTTTTCATGGCAAAGCCTCCCCGTCCAAATTTTTAAAGGGGTTAAATATAATTATTACTGCTAAGTTAAAAATCTTACAGTTCAACGTCTCACTAAAAGTAGCGTTGAATTGTTGCAAACCCTTTTAAAACAAACAGGTTATAATTGAATAAAATTAACACATTTCAAGTACAAAGTCAACAACTAAAATATATTTTTTAAACATAAAGCCTCCCCGTAAAATACAGGGAGGCTTTATAACTAAACCATGGGGACAAAGGTACTGCCGGTCCAGCTTATCCCGGATTTAATCTGTTTTTTGCGGAGTCTTTTTAAGGTTAGAGAGGTCATAACCGTGGACCTCCTGCAGCCGCCTCAAAAGATCTCCATACAGCCCCTCATCCATCTTCGGAGTCCGGCAGAGGATCCACAGGTAATTACGGTTGGGGTGTCCTACCACGGCATACTGGTATCCAACGGAATCCAACTCTATTACCCAATAGGCACCGGAGAAGGGCCAGAAGAACTGGACCTTAAGCTTGGCATTGGTCTCTTTATCAACCACCCAGGCCTTTCCATGGACCTGTTTGTGCTTTCCGTTCAAAGAATCCTTGTAGCATTGGTTGAGCACATCTATCTTCCCGTCCGGGCGCAGGCTGTAAGTGGCGGTGACCCCGGTGCAGCCCTTCTGGAAACGCTGGGGGATGGTGGCGATCTCGTACCAGGTGCCCAGGTAACGGTTCAGGTCAACCTTGGGGACGGTCTGAAGGGCAGGTAATTCTGCCACGACCTGTCCGGCAGTAAGCAATAAAAGCAGAGTTATGGCGTACATAATGCTCCTTTCCTTCCGGTTATCAATTTAAATTGATGTTTCCCGTAAATCGGCCAAGCTTTTATGCCGGAATGACGAATCCTAATGACGGATATCTTTGATAATATCCTCTAAACTCCGCACTCGTTTCACCGCTGGATGATAGTAGAATACTGACTGATCAGTTTTTTCTCCCAGCACATATATTTGTGGTCTTCCTTTCTCCAAAAAAGACGAGATGGCCGCACCCAGCTCAACATATTTGGCGCGTCCATCCACGGGCGTGGAGAGAATAATGAACACGTCGCAATTCAGCACGCCTTTCATATCTCTGACAGCAATTTCCCGTATCCGTTTTTGGTCTTTATCCCTGTTCGGGATCGAGGTAACGCGGCCGCTCGTCCAGTCAACAGTAATTTTGTGGCCTTGCTTTTGAATCTGCCGAATAATCTCCCTCACCCGTTTTTTCTCGCGGATATAGGCGGCGACATAGAATTTCATTGTCTTACTTCTTACTGCTTGATAAATTCCTCTATCTTTTTGGCCACCTGCTCCGGCGTAAAGCCAAACTCTTTGGCCAGAACCTTGTCCGGGGCGCTGGCGCCGAAATGCTCGATGCCTATGAACAGGCCATCTTCGCCGATCACCTGCCTCCACAAGGCTCCGCGCCCGGCCTCCAGCGCCACTTTCGGGGCGCCGGCGGGAATGACTGATCTGCGGTATTCTTCGCTTTGCTTCAAAAACAATTCCAGGCAGGGCACCGAGACCACCGAGATCTCCAGCCCCTGCAAAGCCAGCAGTTTGGCGGCTTCCACCGCCAGGCCTGTCTCCGAACCGCTGGCCATCAGGGTTATTTTGCGTCCATGGCCGTAAACATGGACATTATATGCGCCCCGCAGGACGTCGCCGGGTTTAAAACTTTCAGAACGCTCCAGCACCGGCAGCTTCTGCCGGGTCAGTACCAGCGCGGTCGGTCCGTCCTTTTTCTGCAGGGCCAGGGTCCAGGCGGCGGCGGTCTCCAGTGCATCGGCCGGCCGGATTACCTGCAGGTTGGGTATCAGCCTTAAAGCTGAAACATGTTCGATAGGCTGGTGGGTGGGTCCGTCCTCGCCCACATAAAAAGAGTCGTGGGTGAAAATGTATATGGCCGGGAGTTTCATTAACGCCGAAAGGCGGATGGCCGGGCGGCAGTAATCCGAGAACACCAAAAAGGTGGAACCGAAAGGGATGAAGAACCCGTAAAGCGACATGCCGTTCAGAATGGCCGCCATGGCGTGCTCCCGAATGCCGAAATGAATGTTGCGGCCGCTGAAGTCTTCCGCCGAAACATGGGCCGAGCCCTTGATGTCGGAATTAGTGGAGCCGGCCAGGTCGGCCGAACCGCCCGCCAGCGAAGGAATGATCCCGGCTATCTTTTGGATCATCTCTCCGGAAAGACTGCGGGTGGCGGCTGATTCGGCTTTAATGGCGGCTGATAAAATGCCGTAAATGTCTGCGGGGATCTTTTTTTTATCCAGCTTGTCCCAGAGTTCAGCCTTTTCAGGGTTCTGCAGATGCCAGGCGGCGAAATCTTTCTGCCAATTATTGTATTCCCGCTTGTTCTTGGAGATCTTTTTCTGACAGATCGATCTCACTTCATCGGGGATGTAAAAAGGCTGCTGGGGCCAGCCCAGATTCTTACGGGTGGCAGCCACTTCGTCCTTGCCCAGCGGCGAGCCGTGGGCCGAGGACAAATCATGTTTGTTGGGACTGCCCTGGGCGATGTGGGTCCGGGCCAGGATCAGCGAAGGTTTGTCCGAAACTTTTTGAGCCTTCTTGATGGCCTTATGAATGGCTAGGTAATCGTGGCCATCGATGCCCTGGGTATGCCAGCCCAGGGCCTTGAACCTGGCTCCCACATCCTCGGAAAAACTGACCCCGGTCTGGCCGTCAATGGTAATGCGGTTGTCGTCGTAAATATAGATTATGTTCCCAAGCTTTAAATGCCCGGCCAGCGAGGCGGCTTCGGAGGAAATACCCTCCATCAGGTCGCCGTCCGAGACCAAAGCGTAAATGTAATGATCCAGTATTTTCTGCCGGTCAAGCCCCAGGCGGGCGGAGGCCATCTGCTGGGCCAAAGCCATGCCCACCCCGTTGGCAAAGCCCTGCCCCAGCGGGCCGGTGGTCACTTCCACTCCCGGAGTGTGTCCGGATTCGGGGTGGCCCGGGGTCAAACTTCCCCACTGGCGGAAATTTTTAAGTTCCTCCATTGAGACATCGTAGCCGAAGAGATGCAGAAGTCCGTACAGCAGGGCCGAGCCGTGGCCGGCCGACAGGATGAAACGGTCACGCCCCGGCCATTTGGGGTCTTTGGGGTTGAACCGTAAAAAATCGTGCCACAGCACAAAGGCAAAATCCGCCGCGCCCATCGGAAGCCCGGGATGGCCGGAATTGGCCTGTTCCACCGCGTCCACTGCCAGCATGCGCAAAGTATCGGCGGCTTTTTGATATTGCTGGTTGTTTAGTTTACTCATAAAAATAAATTTGTTGATAAGATTTTATTTCTGTTAATCATATCACTTTTTTCGGTAATTTTGCAAACAAAAAACAGTATTACTGAAAAACAGTCAGGAAAGGACAAGCCCTGTGATTTTTCTGTATACCCACCCCCTTGACAAGCATATATATCACTGTTATCATTGGATAGGAAATTTTTACAAAAAGGATATACAACCAATGAACGACCAAAAATCCCGCCAGGAGCTGGAGTTTTTGCTGTCCTTCAGCAAGTCGCTTGCATCCACCCTGGATCAAAGCCAGCTGAGGGACATCATCATTGAGTCGGCCAAAACACTGGCCCAGGCCGAAGCCAGTTCCCTCTTTTTGCTGGACCTGCCCACCCAGAACCTCCATTTTGCTTCTGCCACCGGGGAGGTCTCCGAGGAACTGAAAAAACTTTCCATCCCCATGGGGCAGGGGATCGCCGGGTGGGTGGCCCGGGAGCAGAAACCGCAGATAGTGAACCAGGCCGAACGGGATGAGCGCTGGGACAAGAACATCGATGAAAAGACCAAGTCCCTGTTATGCGTGCCTCTGTTGTCCGAAGGGCAGACCATCGGCGTGATAGAGGTGCTGAATAAAAAGGACGGCCAGCAGTTTAACCAGCAGGACCAGGAACTGCTTTTGAAATTCGCGGATCTGGCGGCCCAGGTGCTGGAGAATGCTGATAAATACAGCCGTTTGAAGGACGAGAACAGTCATCTGCGCGACGAACTGGCCAGCCGCTACACCATCACCGGCAAAAGCCAGGCGGTGGAAGAGGTGCTGGGGCTGGCCCGCAAGGTGGCTTCCGGAAACACCACAGTATTGCTGCAAGGAGAGAACGGTACTGGCAAGGAACTGCTGGCCCGCTTTATTCATTACCAAAGCCCCCGGGCCGAAAAGCCCTTTGTGGCCATAAACAGCGCCGCCATCCCGGTGGAGCTTTTGGATAGCGAATTGTTCGGGCACGAGAAAGGGGCCTTTACCGGAGCCAGCTACCGCCGCAAAGGCCGGTTTGAAATGGCGGCCGGAGGCACCATCTTTCTGGACGAAGTGGGGGACCTTCCCCAGGCCATTCAGGCCAAGATCTTAAGGATGTTGCAGGACAGGGAATTCGAGCGGCTGGGCAGCAGCGAAACCATCAAAGTGGATGTCAGGATCATCGCCGCCACCAACAAGGACCTGTTGCAACTGGTGAAGTCCGGATTGTTCCGGGAGGACCTGTATTACCGCTTGAACGTTTTCCAAATATTCCTGCCGCCGTTGCGCCAAAGGGCGGAAGACATTCCGGTTCTGGCCCGGCATTTCCTGGAGCATTTTGACCGGGAAACTAAAAAACAAGTACGGGGCTTTACCGAAGAGGCCGCCCAGGCCATGCAGAACTATTCCTGGCCGGGAAATATCCGCGAGTTGCAGAATGCGGTGGAGAGAGCGGTGATGCTAAGTTCAGGGCAAACCATAACCCTGCAGAACCTTCCCCGGCTGGTGGACGATACCTCCACCAGGGACGGCATTCCGCCTACTTTGACCTGGGACAGTGCACAGGACGTATTCAAGCGGGAATATATGTTAAAAGCGCTGGAGGCGAATGGCTGGAACCAAAGAAAGACCGCAAAAGTTTTGGACATTCAGCCATCCTATCTTTCCCGACTTTTAAGGGAGCTTAACATCATCCGGCCTCGCCATCGAGAGTTATAAGGCAGTAATATAAGCCGATAGTTTTTAAAGCGATCCATAAAAAGGCCTTAACTTAGGTTAAGGCCTTTTTATGTGCAAATAATCACCCCAAGGTGTAAATTTTACACTTCATTATAATCAATTGGTATATATAGCATTGAGGGGATGAGAGTGTAAAATTTACACCGTAATATAATTACTGAAAAATAACATTCAGCATCATAACTCGTTGAAAACTAAATGTATATGGAATATAAAAACACAAAATAAAACAGGTATGAAAAATGCATTAATAACTTTAAACAAGAATCTTATTAACTGAGAAAAATAATTGACTAGGTTAGAATAATATCTTGTCTTTCAATAAGATACGACTGATTTTTATTGTCTTAAAAGGCAGGTGTTCCTGATTAGATTCCTGCTTTTGAGGGAATAGTTATTACTTTGATTTTTAATGAATGCAACAATTGTTTCACGCTTAGACAAAATAATATCGTAGATTTTCTGAGCTAATTAGATCGTCATTTATTACACTTATAAATATAACAATGCATAGCATTAATGAAAATAAAGATTTAGGATCATTCATTCAACGATCAATACACAGTTTTACTGCGTTGGATATTGTTTTGCATTATGCCCGCCAGCCCAACTCGCAGGAAACTCCTAAAAGCATTTCCAAGCTGTTGGGAAAAAGCCAGGATGAAATCACCTGTTGCCTGGAACAATTCGTCGAGGGTAAAATACTTCAGCGAATAAAAAAGAAAGGCGAGAATTGGTATCTTCCCAGCGCAGATATAAAAAAAGCAGAGATACTTAAACTGCTTAAACAGTGTTTGGACAATAAAGATAAAAGGATAAAACTGCTCTCGATGGCTTTAGCCTCTATCCGGGAAAAAAGTCCCGGAAAAAGGAAGCCAGATTTAGCCGTAAAGGGCAACAAAGTGCCTTTTTGGCAGGAAGAGTTAATGGCTTCTAAGAGATAGAAACAAAACCAAATTTCAATATTCTTTCCCGGGACCCCACGTTGATATCCACCGTCCGGCCGAATAATCGTTGAACACCTCCAATAAAAACATCCGTTATGTAGTGGATGTTTTTTCCCCGTTACGGCGTTCTTCCTGTTCTATGGCCAGCATCAGTTTTTTCATCTGATATTCCTGGCTGGCAAAATGATCCTCCAGCTTCTGACACCAGGCATGAATCCGGTCGGTCAGCTCTATAGTCTGCTCGTCGCTGATCCGGCTATCTTGCCGGGCGTCTATGATCTTGTTCATCAGCCTGGGTCCGAATTCCAAGTCACGCTGTCGGTGCAGCCTTTCCAGAATCTTGACCATTCCCAAGTAATGCCGGTAACTGGAGCTGGCGATCTTGGTCGAGGGTTCCGGAGACAAGGGATCTTCTTGATGTTTGTTCATGGCTTTAAAATAAATGTTTTGAAGTGAGCTTATCGGCTTGACCGGAACAGAACTTTTTTATAAATCATGATATTAGGGACGTGTACCTTAGGCCGGGCCAAGACTTTTAAATTTTTATTCCTTATGGGTTTTCATTGCCGGGGTAACGAAGCTAACTAAGATCATGATCACCAGTATCTCGGAAGGGATCCCGGGAAGGGGGCCTGAAGAGAAAAAGGTGCTTGTTAGTAAGGGCTCCAATAATCCGGGGCATACCGGCAAAGTCCTTAGGGGGTATAATTCTAAAAATTAAAATTACTTCATAAAACAGGAATGGAAATGAGCGCCATTACCAATCTCAGGGATTTTCTGTTATTTCAGGAACTGGTCGAAGACGAGATGATGCGTCTGACCCAGCTTTTTTCCTCCGAAGCTGAGGACTTCTTGCCCGGGGCCATCATCTGCCAGAAGGACGCCCCCGGAGATAGTATGTACCTGATCAAGAGCGGCAAGGTCCAGATCAGCCTGCCCACCGATCAGGGTGACGTGGTGCTGGCCGAGCTGGGGCCGGGAAAATTCTTCGGAGAAATGTCCCTGCTGGACAAGGCTCCCCGTTCGGCCAACGTCAATGCGGTGGAGAACACTGGGCTATATATTCTGACCCGCAAGCACATCGCTTTTCTGATGGACAAGGAGCCCAAGATTGCGGCCAAGATGATGCTGGCCATGTCCCGGATCCTTTCGGCCCGGATCAGGGTGATGGATGAGAGGATTCAGGATTCTTTTGCCACGGAATAATGCCGTTCAACGGCCAGAATATATCCTGATCGGACAGATCCAGTTTCTCCGCCAGTTCCAGCGAATAGTCCAGACGGCACATCTTGTCCGCGCCGTGCCCATCTGAGCCCAAGGAAAACTTCAGCCTGGCCTCTTTGGCCATCGCCGCCAGCTTAAAGTCCGGCACTAACCACCGGGAGCTGAGTTCGATGGCCAAATTGCATTTCAGGGCCAGCTCCACCAATTTCATCCGCCAGCCGTCAGTTATGGCGTTCTTTTGCTCCCGGAAATTGCAGGGCAAAAGGCCGGGATGAGCCAAAATATCGTAAGAGTATTTTTGGGACTGCCGGCCGATTATTTCCAGCATCTCATCCAGCAGCCGGGACAGGTCCACTTTGGTGATATGGGGGTCAAAGAAATCCATCGGCCCGGCCGAATGAACCCCGCCGATCAGATAATGGCAGCGCTTCAGCTCCTCCGGAGAAACAGGGATCTCCCGCCCCAGGTCCAGTTCCACCGCCCGGTAGACCGGAAGGTCCTGAATGGCAGTAAGGTATCTTTCAAACCGGTCTTGGCTGTCCAACTGGAAGTTTCCCGGGCCGCAGTGGTCGGCCAGGCCCACCCGGTATCCCTTGTTCGAAGCGATCTGCAGAACTTCTTGGGGAGAAAGCCGGCCGTCTGAAAAAACGGTATGAGTATGTAAGTCGGCGATTGTTTTAAGCATACAACAGTTGTAAATATTCAGCCACTAAGGCACCAAGACACAAAAGAACATAGCCATTTCAAATTCTCCGGCAAGCACCTTGTCGTTATTGTCAAGTTAAAAGGGCTCTAATTAATGATGAAAAAACGTTTAGGTAATTAGTACCTTAGAGTCTTTGTGGCTATATAGTTATTAACATTTAATGATAAGTCTAAATCGGACCAAAGTCAAACAAAATATGCGTAAATTTTGCTTGTTTTTTTCAGCGGTTTGGGTTATCCTTTAGCGTGATGACTTTTTTTGACCTCATAAAAATACTTCTGTTGTGGCCGTTCTCCCTGCTTTATTGGCTGAGTGTGGAGATGAGAGTGTTTACCTATAGAACGGGCCTGGTCAGGAGCCATAAGGCCGCGATTCCGGTCATCTCCGTAGGCAACATCGTGGCCGGAGGCACCGGCAAGACGCCGATGGCCATTTACGTGGCGCAGATCCTGATGGAACAAGGCTTTCGAACGGCGGTGCTTTCGCGGGGATACAGAAGAAAATCAAAAACAAAAAATCAAAGATCAAAATCGCTGGTT
>Ga0315268_10001268_pt1 | contig 29000 bp, 20 predicted proteins | sample C1_top_MG_FD_204535 | JGI IMG/M metagenome (GOLD analysis project Ga0315268, IMG submission 204535) | Sediment microbial communities from Yellowstone Lake, YNP, Wyoming, USA - C1_top | ecosystem: Environmental > Aquatic > Freshwater > Lake > Sediment | place: USA: Wyoming | collected 2017-08-01
GATCAGGGGCGGCGGCGGCGTGGTCGGCTACCTGGGTACCAATGACATGCGCGCGGTCGAGGGCCGCATCGGGTTGGGCGACCGGGACGCGCTCGAGGTGTACGAGGCGATGGCCTATCAGGTGGCCAAGGAGATTGCTGCGCTGGCGGCCGTCCTGTGCGGCGAGGTCGACGCGGTGGTGCTGACCGGCGGGCTGGCGCGCAGCGAGATGTTCGTCGGCTGGATCAAGCAGCGCATCGGTTTTCTGGGACCGGTCCACGTCTTTGCCGGCGAGATGGAGATGGAAGCGCTGGCGCTCGGTGCGCTGCGCGTGCTGCGCGGCGAGGAGCGGCCGCGTGCCTATCTCGGGCAGACCGAAGCGACATGACCACTCACGGTTGCCGCTCGGACTGCGGCGCCTGCTGCATCGCGCCCTCGATCTCGTCGCCGATCCCGGGCCTGCCCGGCGGCAAACCAGCGGGGTTGCGCTGCATCCACCTCACCAGCGACCTGCGGTGCGCGATCTGGGGACAGCCGGAGCGGCCGGCGGTGTGCGCGGCATTTCCGTTCAAGGCCGACCACTGCGGCGCATCGCGCAACGAGGCGCTGCGACTGCTTGCCGAGCTGGAACGGCTGACCTGTCCGGAAGCGGACGTGCTCTGACTGTTCCCTGCGATCGTACGAATCGGGAGGCTGCTTGGCCGACCGCATTGCACCGCAGCGAAACGCGAGCACCGGTCGCGGTCGTGCAGTAACATGTCTGTCCCGGTACTGACCGTTTGAAGAGGTTGCGATGCGCGCGTACTGGCGAGTCATCCTGGTGGCTCTGTTAACGAGCAACTTCGTCTCGGCCTGCAACTGCGGCGAGGAACCGCCGGTCGAAAGCGACAGCGGCGGTTCGACCGCCGATGCTGCGAGCGACGCTGCCGCCAGCGACGGCGCGAGGCTCGATCATGCTGGCGTCGACCTCGGGCGCAGCGATGGTGCGCCCGCCGATCGCCACGGCGACGGGGCTGCCGCCGATGGCTGGCGGCTCGACGCGGCCGGCCGCGACCAGAGCGGCCTGGACGGTTCGACTGCGCTCGATGGTGGCGACGCGGCAGTGATCCACGACGCTGCTGGCGTTCTCGACGGTGCCGGCCAGGCAGACGCGACAGGGTCTGAGGGCGCATCGGCCAGCGACCGCGCGACCGGGGTCGACCAGGCGGCCGGCATCGACCGCGCACCGGGCATCGATCGTGCCCCGGGCCAGGACGCGGCCAGCCCGAACTGTGCACCCGAGGGCCGGCAGCGCGCTTGCGGCCCGTCCGTCGGCGCTTGCACAGCGGGTACACAGACCTGCAGCGGCGGCCAGTGGACACAGTGCCAGGGTGGCAGTGGCCCGCACGGCGAGAGCTGCGACGGCGTGGACAACGACTGCGATGGCGCCATCGACGAGGGTTGTGCGTGCACGACCGGGTCCCAGCAGGTATGTGGCCGCAGCCTGGGTGAGTGCAGCGGCGGTCATCAGGACTGCAATGGCGGCAGCTGGACCGCCTGCCTGGACGATGTGGTGCCGGCCCCCGAGGAGTGCAACGGCCTGGACGACGACTGCAATGGTGCGATCGACGAGGGGTGCGCCTGCACCGGATCGCCGCGTATCTGCGGCAGCGACGTCGGCGCCTGCTCGGCCGGCAGCCAGCGCTGCATCAGCGGCCGCTGGGGACTGTGCGAAGACCAGGTCGAGCCAACGCTCGAGAGCTGCGATGGCCTCGACAACGACTGCGACGGCGTACTCAACAACGGATCCAACCTCTGCGGCGGCGTCTGCACGCTGGCGATCGCGCCCGGCGGCAGCTGTGACGGGCCCGACCTCGATCAGTGCCTCGACGACACCTACGTGTGCAACGGCCTCAACAGCACGGTCTGCTCGACCGGCAGCGACAACGTCGAGATCTGCAACGACCAGGACGACGACTGCGACACGCTCGTCGACCAGGGCAGTAACGCGTGCAACGGCATCTGCACGCTGGCGCACGCGCCCGGCGCTGCCTGCGACGGGGCTGACAGCGACCTCTGCACCGACGACGTCTACCAGTGCAACGGTCGCAATGCCGTGGAGTGCTCGCTCGGCAGTGACACGGTCGAGGTCTGCAATGGTCAGGACGACGATTGCGACAGCGTCATCGACAACGGAGGCAATGCGTGCGCTGGCGTCTGCGCGTTGACCGGTGTTCCGGGCGATCCGTGCGACAGTTCGGATGACGACGATAGCTGCCTGGACGACATCTGGATCTGCAACGGCCGCAACGCCGTGGTCTGCGAGAACCGCGGCGTCGACTTCGATGGCGATGGTTACAGCGTGGGGGCTGCCACCTGCCAGGGCGACTGCGACGACGGTCGCTCGGACATCTTCCCGGGAGCCAGCGAGATCTGCGACGGCCTGGACAACGATTGCGACGGCACTGTCGACAATGGCAGCAACGCTTGCGGTGGCGTCTGTGCACTGCCCAACGCTCCGGGCGACCCGTGCGACAGCCCGGACGATCTGGATACCTGCGACGATGACATCTACGTGTGCGATGGCCGCAATGCGGTGCGCTGCATGGACGTGGCGGACGATCGCGACGGCGATGGCTACAGCGACTACGCAGCCAGCGGTTGCAGCGCCGACTGCAACGACCGGCGGCCGGACGTTCACCCGGGCGCGACCGAGGTCTGCAACGGCGTCGACGACGACTGTGACGGCGTGGCCGATGTCGGCACTGGCTTCGACCCGTTGCCCGTGGGCGCCATCTTCCTGTTTGACTCCGATTGTCCGGCTGGCTGGCAAGAGGTGGTCGAGGCGCGCCAGCGCTTTGTCCGCGGCGAGGACGCCAATGGCGGGTACGGCGAAAGCGGTGGTTCGGATGCGCCGCACAGCCACGGCATGCCAGCGCATGGCCACAGCGTGAGCCAGACGTGGACGCCGGATCACACACACACAATCACGCTTGGCAACGACAGCCAGACGGTCAGCGGGGGCTGGGGCGGTATCGGGGCAACCGAACGCGCCGGGTCACCGCACGACCACGACATCAACGGCGCCAATGCGCCGAGCACCGTCAATGCGGCGCACACCCACACGCTGGGCAGCGACAGCACGCCGACCGACGCGACGGGCACGCTGCCTGCCTGGCGCGAGGCTGTGCTCTGCCGCAACCTGCAAGCTGACCGATACGCAGTGCCGGTCGGCGCCATCGCGCTGGACGCTGCCGGCTGCCAGGTCGGCTGGGTCGAGGAGACTTCTTTTCGCGACCGCTTCGTGCGCGGCAACAATGGCGACCAGGTGTTTGGCGAGACCGGGGGCTCGGACGCGCCGCACTCGCACGCGCAGACGCACGTGCATGGCGGCAGCACCTCGGTCGACTTTGACAGCCACCGCCACGACTTCGTGCCGTCCAGCGCAGCCACGACGTCATTGGCGCCCGGAGTCCCGTGGTTGGGCGGAACAATCGGCACCGCGCATGGCAATCACACCCACCAGGTCACGGTCGGATCGGTCACTTCGCACGGCCACGGGATCTACTCGGACTCGCCAGTGGTCCGGACGGCGAGCGCACTGCCAGTCTACCGCGAGGCACTCTTCTGCAGCGCGACGCGCACCGGCTGTCCCGCTGCTGGCGTGGCTGCGCTGTTCGAGCAGGCCTGCCCGGCCGGTTGGAGCGAGCGCACCGAGTACCAGGGCCAGTACCTGCGCGGGTCGGATGGCGATTCAACGCCGGGTGAAACTGGTGGTGCAGCCAGCCACGACCACGCCTTCGACGCGCACAACCACAATCGCGCGACCATGACGGCGGGCCACACGCACGCCGTCGGCACGAGCGGACCGTCGATCATCAACAATGTGCCGCCGCCCGGCGCAACCACCTACAACTTCTCCGGCAACACCCATACCCATCGCGGCACGACCTCGCCCGCGGGATACCACGACCACGCTGTCGGCGACGCGATTGGCGGTACCAGTGAATCGGCCAGCAACGAACCGGCCTGGTTCGAACTGGTGCTGTGTGAGCGCGATGCAGTCGGCGCCACCGGCTGTGGCGACGGTACCTGCAACAACGGCGAGGACTGCACCAGTTGCTCCGCGGATTGCGGCCTGTGCAACTGCGGCGACACCCAATGCGATCGCGCGGCGGGCGAGGGCTGCTGGAACTGCAGCGCCGATTGCGGCCCCTGCTGCGGCGACGAGTACTGCAACTTCGAGGAAACCTGCGTCACCTGCGTGGTCGACTGCGGAACCTGCTGACCGCCGGGCGATTTTTCCTCGCACCCGCATTTGCTGACGGTTTGCGGCGGCTGGCGCCAAACCCATCGTGACACGGCGCTGGAGGCTGCATGCGAACCCAAGCCCTGCGTCTGCTCGGTATTGCGCTGTGCTCGTCGATCGCCTGCGCTGCACCCGCGCTGCAGGTGGCACGTCCCGGCGACCTGCCCGAGCGGGTGCTGTTTCGCACCGCCACCGAGGACTTCAACCGCGAGTGGTACGTGGCGCTGCGCGACGGCCGCATCTGGGTCAAGCCCAACCCCGAGAGCGGCCAGTACCAGGGTGACTGGCAGTTGCTTGGCGAGTCCGGGTTGCCGAGCGGCTGTGGCCTCGTCAACTTTGCGCCGCCCGAGCGCATCGCCGAGATCTCGGTCGACGGCATCCACCTGATGGCGCTGTCGAGCGATGGCATATTCTACCGCGCCGAGAACTCGACCCAGGACATCCGCAGCTGGATCCAGTGGGAGGATCGCTGGGGCTGGCCTGCTGGCACTGGCAATGGATTGACCGCCGAGTTCACGACCGCGCGCGGCTGGAGCGTGGGCGATAGCAATACGCTGGGGGTCGAGTACTACACCGACATCCGCGGCACCGAGCACAACGTCCGGGCCGGGGTGGCGCACCTCTACCGGCTCAGCCCGGACGGCCGGCGCATCCACTACAACGACTGGTGGTTGCCCAACGACTGGAGCCGCGAGACCTGCGGGCCCGAGCGCGGAACCTTTGTCGCCGACAACATCAGCGTCAGCGCCTCGACCATCTTCGTGATCGGCAGCGGTGGCGCCATGTACACGCGGCTGTGGGACTTTGATATCTCGGGCGAGAGCGACCTGCTTACCTACTCGTACATTCACGAGGGCGGCGACGACAATGTTCGCGCGCTGCCGGCCGAGGATTGGAAGCGGCAGCCCGACGTCGACGGGTTGGTCACGCGCACCATCGCCATTTTTCAGACCGGCAAGGGCAACAGTGCGCGCGGCCTGCGGGTCGAGGGCATGCGTGACGGCCACAGCGGTTTCTTCTTCAAGAACCTCGACGACGCGGACTGGCAGTTCGAGGCTACGGACCGGCCCATCAGCGCGCCGATTCTTGCCGGTCCGACCGATCCCGTCGTCAGCGACGACTCCACGCTGCGCGGCGCCTTGCGGCGGGAAAACGTCGACGGCGAGCTGACGCTGGAGATCGCGGACTTCAACCTGATGTGCTCACCGGCCAGCGTCTTCTTGCTCGACGGTGACCAGGTCGTCACGGCTAATGGCGGCCAGCCGCTGGTGCTGCCGCTGCACCACGTGCACGCCATGCTCTCGACCACGCGGCCGACCTGGTTCTGGGCGAAAAGAACCGATGCGCAGATTCGCGGCGCGCTGCTGATCCCGGACGCGGTCAACCAGATCGACGATCCCGACGTGAAGGCGCGCGTGCTGGCGCTGGTGGGCGAGCGGCAGGTGATCAACCTTGCCGGCAACGCCAACTACGACCACATCGAGCTGCAGGAGATCCCGATCACGACGCCGTTCCTGGTGCAGCTCAAGGAGAAGGGCACGCCGTTTTACCTGTTCTCGTTGAAAGCGAGCGCACAATGATCGCGCTGCCCACCGCAAAAGATCCCGACCGGTGGGGGGCCGGCGGAAGGCTTTTTTCGTCGCCTTCAGCGACGAGAAAAAGACCTACGCCGATCAGCGGGGCCCCACCGAAATTTGGCCCGGCAACACTGAGCAGCGCCGCTCTCGTTATGCTCAGCTGCGCATGCACCACGTCGTTGACCAATCTGAGCGACCCGCATGCGCTGCGACCCGGTCATCTCGAAGTGACGCTGGCGGGTCAGGGCACGGCCAACAGCGTCGTGCTGAGCAAGAGCTGGGACGGTGGCGCTGCGCTGTATCAACAGGCGTTCGGCGACCAGAAGCTGCAGCTGGCGGCGCTGACCGACCCCGCGGTCGTCGATACCGGCGTGGCCTGGGCGCTGTTTGCTCCGCGCATCGACCCCGAGCTGCAGCTGCGCTGTGGCACGCCGTCCGGTCCGTTGCCCGGCGCCGATATCGGTCTGCGCATCAGCCCGTCGGTAGCCAAGCTCGACGGCAAGCTGCAGCTGCTCGGCAGCGACGACGGTCGTCACGCACTGGCACTGCAGGCGGGCTACGCCATGCAGCACGGCGGACCGCACAAGCAGGTCGAGTGGCTCACGCTGGTCGAGTTTGGCCGCCAGGACTTCGATCTGATGGCGAGCTATGGCTGGCGCTGGCCCAATCTGTTCGAGGGCTACCTCGGGCCGCGCGCGCTGTTCTCGCTGGTCACTGCCAAGCGCCGGCTCGAGGCGGACCTGGTCGACGAGTTGCCGGCCGAGATGAGCCAGTTCAACCCGGCGCAGCTGTTTCGAGACACCTGGCTCTACCAGGCAGGAGGCACGGCCGGGATCAAGGCGGGCTACAAATATGTTTTCATACGGCTCGAGCTCAACGCGTTTTACATGTGGTTCAGGCCGATCGTGCTCGGCCAGCAGCGGGTCTTCGACGGTGTGGTGGTGGCGCCGAGCGTTGCTCTGAGCGGCACCTGGTAGGCGGTTCGCGATCGGCCGGGCACGCGCTCAGAGGCGGGCGACGATCTCGGTGGCGACGCCAGCAAAGGGCGGGAACTCGCGGCAAGCGCCGGCCACGCAGCGCAGCCCGCCGCGCCGGCTGCCGGCGGTTAGGCGCACTTGCACAAAGTCGGCCAGGTCGATGCCGAGCATGCCGGCAAAGAACAGGCTGCTCACGTCGGGCGAAGGGTTCTGGGTGTCGTAGCCGAACTCGAAGCTGAGCGAGCCGACGCGACTGTACTCGAGGCCAGCGATGGTGCTGCCGCGCAGGTAGTCGAAGTCGTCGCGCCGGCGCAGCTCGTTGAGCGTGGACAGGTGCAGCGCCAGCCCGCTGCCCAGGCTCTGCAAGTAGTCGCCCTCGGCATGAACCATGATCTTGCGCGTCATCCCATCGCTCTGTTGCTCCTGCCGGTAGCCAGCCGAGGTGGCCACGCGCGACGCGCCGTCCTGGAAATACCACTCGCCGCCGCCATAGGCGTGGCCCTGACGAAGCTCGGCTGGGTTGCCCGCGTCGCAGATGCGGACCATGGCGTTGAGAAAGAGCAGCAGGTCCAGCGTCGAGAAACGGTGCTCGACCCGCACCCGGCCACCGGCCGCGTCGCGGTTGTTGAGGACCTCCTCCTGCAGTCGTTCGAGGGTCGGCGGCCGGTTGTAGTCGAAGCGGCTCTGCAACGCGGTGTTGCGGCTGCCCTTCTGCTCGAACTGATCGAGGTACAGTCCCTCGAACAGCAGCCCGCTGTCGCCGAAGCGCAGGTCGGCCGTGCCATAGGCCGCGAGCCCGATGGCCGGTTCGCCGGCGAGCTCGCGCTGCTGCGCCGCGACCTCGCCGTAGAGCGAGACAAAGTCGAAGAGCGCGGGTAGCTCAGCGTAGAAGCCAGCGTTGTAGCTGCGGTCGATGGCGTCGAGCAACCGCTCCCGGGGTTGCGTGTACAGCGTGTGAGCGCCGAGGATCAAGCCGCTCGCTGGCTGCAGCTCGTAGGCGCTGCCGGCGAGAAAATCGTCGACGTCAACCAGGAACTTTTGCGACACCGGGTCGAAGTTGACCGGATTGGTGATCCCGGCAAAGACGCGCGCGACCTGCTGGGCACCGGCGAATCGCGCCTCGGCGCCGCGCAACGCGACATCCGTGCTCACCTCGTCGGCTTTGCGCAGCGAGAGCACGATGCCGCGCCCCAGCTGCTGGTACAGGTCGCCAGCGCTCAGCCGCAGCTGGCCGACCGGGACTTCGAGCGCCACGCGCTCCAGGCGAGCGTCCGAGCGGTAGGCTGCGCTCGGGGCCTGGTAGAAACCGATCAGATCGAGGCGCGCCGACGCCGTCATGCCGGCAGCGCCACCCACCAGGTGCAGCCGGTCGTAGACAACGCCATAGTTATCATCGTCGTCCTGGGGGTTGCCGTTGTCGACGTGGTATTCGGCGGTGAGCGTGTCGGTCACCGACACGTTGGCAGCCGCGCCATCGGCGGCCGACGTCTGACAGGTCAGCAGCAGCAACGCCCATGGGCTCAAGGTGCGGGCTCCGCCAGCAGCTTGTCGATCAAGGTCCCGTACGCGCGTTCATCTCCCGCGGTGTAGCCCTCGTGACGCTGCGCCTGCCGACCGCGCCGGTCGATGAACAGCGTGAATGGCACCGTGCCGCGCGGGTTGAGCCGCGCCATGGCCGCACCCTCGCGGTCGACCAGCACCGGCACCTGCCAGCGTGCCTGGCGCACGGTGCCGCGCACGTCGGCCTGGGTCTCTGGACCGTCGGTCGAGACCGCGAGCACCACCAACCCCTGGCCCTTCAGGCGGCGGTACATCGCATCCAGATGCTTGAGCTCCTGCTTGCAGGGCGCACACCAGCTGGCCCACAGACTGATCACCACCACCTTGCCGCGCAGGTCGGCGAGGTTGACCTGCTTGCCATCGAGATCGCGCAGCGAGAGCGCCGGCGCCGGCGCGCGCTCCTCCTCGGCCGTGGCCGGCCAGGCCACGAGTGTCGCGATCGCGCTTGCGGCCAGCAGCGCCGCCCTGGCCCAGCGGGTCACAGCTTGGCCTCGATCAGCGCCTCGACCGCGCTCTTGTCCCAGCCGGTCTGGATGCGGATGATCTTCATGGTTCCGACGTCGATCAGCATGTTCATCGGCGTCAACGAGCTGTCATAGTAGGCATCGAAGAGGAATGTCGGATCGGCCACCACCGTGAAGTCGACGGCGTATTGCGTCCTCCAGCGCGCAGCGTCGGTGCCGTCGGTGGGCTGGTACTGGTCGTCCTCGAAGACCGCAAGCAGTACCGCGAAGCCGCGGCCGCGGTAGGTCTCGTACAGTTGCTGCAGATCCGGCTGTTCCTCGATACACGCCACACACCAGAACGCAGCGGTGCTGGCGAGCAGCAGTCGATTGTTGCCGTCGGCGTAGATCTGCTGCAGGCCATAGGCCGCGCCCTGGGTGTCGACGAACGAGAGCGCCTCGATCACCGCACCCTCGGCCACGCCGTAGGGCCCGGCCGGGTAGCCCGTGCGCGGCGCGCCATTGCCGCCGTCGTTGACGTCGCTGTCGACGAGGCAGGCCGGCGCGTTCGACAGCAGCAGCGCCAGCAGCGCAGCCCAAGCCCGCATGGTCCGTCCTTTCATGGCGTAGGCTTGTAGGCCAGCCAGTTGAAGCAGGGCAGGCCGTTGGTGCCGCTCGCCTCGATCACGGTGCCGTCGCTGCGCACCACGCCGTCGCCAAAGCGCGCCCACCGCCCCTCACGCACCAGGCTGCCGTCGTTGAGTGTGCACGACAGGCCGCCGAGCACGAACAGATCGATCGCGGTGTTGGCCGCGATCGACGTGGTGTTTGGGATGCGCAACGCAAAACCTGTGTCGTGGACGTCGCCCTCGGGCGAGAAAGCATAGATGCCGCTGTACTCGCTGGTGTCGGCGATGAAGCAGAGCGCTGTCGCCGTCGGATCCACCCGGCGGCCGGCCAGCGCGCTGTAGTCGCTGCCATAGTAGCGCTCGGGCACGACCTCAACCTCGAGCCCGTCCTCGAAGGTGACGGTCCGCTGCTGCGCCGGGTCGCCCAGCGCCGGCAGACCGGTGGCGGGGCGGGTGGCGACGACCACGATCGGGTCGGGCAGCGTCAGCTCGCCCTCCTGTCCGGTCAACGTCACCTCGCAATAGCTGGCGGCAGTTGCGCCACCGGGCAACAGCGCGCGCATGGTCGCGCGCGTCAAGCAGCGCGCGCTCGCCGGGACGACGATCCCGAAGCGCCCGTCGGGCTCGGTGGTGGCGGGTCGCACACACACCAGCTGCGAGGTGGTACCGCTGGTGCGCACGCAGAGCTGGGCCATCGCATTGGCGAGTCCGGCGCCGCTCTCGTCGACCAGCTGACCATGGACCACGGCGATCCAGGAGTCGTGGGCGCAGCTGGTGGCTCGCGCAGCGTCGACCGTGATCAGGTGGTCGGTGGCGACGTCCGCTGCGTCGGCCGGTTGCTGCCGGTCGACACCGCTGTGCGCGTCGAGACCGGCGTCGCTGGTGCCCACGCTGCTGTCGCCCGTGCCCGCGGGCGGGACGCAGGCCAGTGTCGCCAGCACCACGCTGATCGAGATGGCCGGCCTGGTCCAGGTGCGCTGCATCTGTAAATGGTCTCGCAATTCGCTGCCTGATCGACGTTATACCTTATAATAAAGGGGTGAAGCAGGAACCGCGCACCGACGAGCTTGCCTTTTACGCCACCGCCGAGCACGAGTGCGCCTACTTCAAGGATCGCAAGGCGATCACGCTCTTTGCCGACCCCAATTTTCCAAAGAGCCAGCAGCTGTACACGCTGCTGGTGCACAGCGGTTTTCGCCGCAGCGGCCCGATCATCTACCGGCCGTGGTGCCAGAGCTGTCGCGACTGCATCGCCTGCCGGGTGCCGGTCGCCGAGTTCGCGCCGCGGCGCCGCCAGCGCCGGGCGTGGCGTGACAACCAGGACATCGCGGTGGAACCTGCCGCAGCCGAATTTCGCGACGAGGACTTCGCGCTGTACCAGCGCTACGTGCGCGGCCGCCACCTGGGCGGCGGCATGGACGAACACACCGAGGAGCAGTTTCGCGATTTCTTGCTCTGCTCCTGGTGCAACAGCACCTTCTATCGGCTGCACCTCGACGGGCAGCTGATCGGCGTGGCCGTGACCGACCGGCTCGACGACGGGCTGAGCGCGGTCTACACCTTTTTTGATCCTGACCTCAGGAAACGCGGCCTGGGCGTCTTTTCGATCCTGTGGCAGATCGAGGAGACGCGACGGCTCGGCCTCGGTTACGTCTACCTCGGCTACTGGATCGGCGACTCGCCAAAGATGAACTACAAGGTCGAGTACCGGCCGCAGGAGCGGTTCGAGGACAATCGGTGGCGACGGATTGCCGGCGCTGGATGATGCGCAAGCACGAACCCAGCGACCCGTCGACGGCTGATCAGGGCGTGGTCAAGTACTCCCACATCCCGGCCATCCGGTCGGAAAAATAGGTGTGGCTCGCGCCAACCACGGTCGTCAACCGCGTGCGGTAGCCGGCCGCTGTCAGGTTGTTGTACTCGGGCACGACCCAGGTCGAGAACATCCAGTCCTGATCGCCGATGACGAAGTCGAACGGTATCTGCTGCGCGATGTAGCCAGGATCGGTGTTGCGGTAGTTGCACTCCGAGCTGTTGAGCCCGGCCCCGCGCACGGTCGCGGAATAGAACATGGCAAGGTGGCACGCGATGTAGCCGCCGCCCGAAAAACCAAAAGCCATCAGCTTCGCCGGATCGACCCGTTGCTGCGCGACCACCTCGTCGAGCAACGCCAGCAGATAGGTGGCCTGCTCGTCGACCACGCTCTGAGGTCCGATCTCCCAGCATCGGGCGGTGGGCGCGGGCGCGGTCAACCCGGCCGTGCTCGAGATGAAGAGCGGTCCGTGCGCGTTGACCACGAGGATGCCGAGCGATTCGGCCTGGCGGTCCCATTGCGCGGCGCCGATCGCCTCGCGGTCGCCAGCCTCGCAGCTGCCGTGCAAAGTGAGTATGAGCCCGACGTCGCTGCTGCCCGTGACGTAGCTGGCCGGAAAGTACAACTCGTAGGCGAGCGACTCGCCGTCCCAGAAAAATGGTTGCTGGTGGTAGCCGGCAGCAGCGTCTGAAGTACACAGACCAGCGACGCAGCTCTCGCCCGACCAGCAACTCGTGGTCGACGCAATGACCGGCCACTCGAGGCAGCCGTCGCCGTCGTACTGGTCGCAGCGCTCGAACCGATCGATCGCGCTGCAGCGCTTTTCGCCGGCCAGGCACTCGTCGACGCAGCCGTTGCGGCAGGCGCCCCAGGTGCACAGGTCGCTGCCCGCGCACGGTACCGCGTCGCCCCAGCGCAGGCGGCCGGCGTCCGAGAAACAGGTTTGCACGCCGCCGGTGGCTGGGTCGCAGCGAGTCTGACCAGCGCTCTCGCATTCGGCGCCCGGGCTGGCGCTGCAGACGCCATTGGCGCACCCTTCGCCCGGACCGCACGCCGTGGCCGCGCTCCATTCCAGGCAGCCGTCCGCGTCGCTGTCACTGCAGGTCTGAAAGCCGGTGCCATTGCTGGTGCAGCGACGGCTGCCATTGCTGCGGCACTCGTTGTTGCACGAGGCTGCGCCGCAGGTGGCGAGTGTGCACGAGCCCGCGCAGGATGCGATGCTGCTCCATTCGAGGCAGCGCTCGTTGTCGACGTCAGCGCACTGCTCGACCGCAGTGCCACCCGCATTGCAGCGCTGCGCGCCGCGCACGGGGCAGCCATTGGTGCAGGACAGGCGGCAGGCGCCTGCGCTGCAGGTGCTTCCGGCTGGGCAGGTGCGGGCAGGCCCCCAGTCGAGGCAGGTGTCGCCATCGTACTGGCCGCACACCTGCCACGTCGTCGTCGATGTGCACTGAGACTGGCCACGCGAGCACTGGTCGATGCAGGGGCCAGAGTCGACGCTGGCGCCGTCGGGGATCCGGGTGTCCGGGAAGGTGGCGGCATCGCTGGTCGCACTGTCAACACGGGTGGCGTCGGCAGCGATGGTGTCCGCTCGAATTGCGTCTCCAGCCGCAGCGTCGAACTCGGTGCCTGTGTCGTTGTGATCGGAGAGGGTGGCATCGCTCGATGCGTGGTCGCTCGATCCTGCGTCCATGACCAGTGCGTCGGCGATCGCGGTGTCAGCCACTGCCGAGTCGACTGCCCGCTGGTCCACGGACAAGCGATCGACGAGCAGCGCGTCGCCCGTGGTGGCGTCGACGGTGACGCGAGCATCCGCGCTGCCGCTTTCAGGCTCGCGCACCTCGATCAGCTCGCGGCTCGGGCAGCCGACGTTGCCTGCGAGAAGTGCGAGTGCGAACGGCGCTGCGGTCATCGCGGAGCGCATGCGACGAGCAGAACACAGACGCCGCCGGGGCGTCCACTCACCGGGGGCGGGGCTCAAGGATGACCAGCGGCGATGGATCGCGTCTACGGCAGATGTGCGGGTGGCATACAGGACGGGCAAGGATCGCCAGGGTTCGGCCATTTGAAAGGTTGAGGTTCGGCCAATTGCAACTCAAGCACCTCGGCGCGCCCCGTACTATAGTGGCGCCATGGCACCCAAACGCGCCAACGACGACCGCGACGACGGCGGCCTCGAACCCGAGGGCGGCACCGGTGTCGTCGAGAAGACCGAGAAAAAGCTCAAGACGCCCCAGCTCTACAAGGTGCTGCTGCACAACGACGACTACACCACCATGGAGTTCGTGGTGATGGTGCTGATGAACATCTTCAAGCACCAGCAGAACGAGGCGGTGCGGATTATGTTGAACGTGCACAACAACGGCATCGGCGTGGCCGGTGTCTATGGTTACGAGGTGGCCGAGACCAAGGCACACCAGACCGAGGAGCTGGCGCGGCAAAACGAGTACCCGCTGCGCGCCACCGTGGAGCCCGCATGATCGGCAAGGAGCTGGAAAAGACTTTTGGCCGCGCGGTGCAGGACGCCAAGCAACGGCGCCACGAGTACGTGACGCTCGAGCACATCCTGCGCGCGCTGCTGGACGACCCGTTTGGCAAGGACATCCTCGATGCGTGCGGCGCCAAGATCGACGTCATGCGAGTCGAGCTCGACGAGTACCTCGATGATGCCGAGCAGGTGCCTGCGGGCACCGAGTACGAGATCGACCAGACCGTGGCCGTGGTGCGCGTGCTGCAGCGCGCGGCCGTGCACGTGCAGTCGTCGGGCAAGCGCGAGATCGATGCCGGCGACATTCTGGCCGCGCTCTACCGCGAGGGCGAGTCGCACGCGCTGTTCGTGCTCAAGAAGCAGGGCGTCACCCGGATCGACATCCTGGACTACATCTCGCACGGCATCCCCAAGGAAGGGTCGGGCCGCAAGCCGGCACCGGCCGGCGCTGACGACGACGAGGACGCGGAGGGCGGCCGCGGCCGCCAGCCCAAGGGCGATCCGCTCGAGAATTACTGCACCAACCTGGTGGCGCGCGCTGCCGACGGTAAGCTCGACCCGCTGATCGGCCGCAAGGAAGAGCTGCAGCGCACCATGCACGTGCTCTGCCGGCGCCGGAAGAACAACCCGATCTTCGTGGGCGACGCTGGCGTCGGCAAGACCGCCATGGCCGAGGGCCTGGCCCAGATGATCCAGCAGGGCGAGGTGCCGGACCTGCTCAGGACCGCCGAGGTCTATGCGCTGGATCTCGGTTCTTTGATCGCGGGCACCAAATTTCGCGGCGAGTTCGAGCAGCGGCTCAAGGCGGTGATCAAGGCCGCGGCCGAAAAGCCCAACCGCATCCTGTTCATCGACGAGATCCACACCATCATCGGCGCCGGCGCGGTGTCGGGTGGCACGCTTGACGCCAGCAACATCCTCAAGCCGGCGCTGGCCACCGGCGAGCTGCGCTGCATGGGTTCGACCACGTTCGAGGAGTTCAAGAACGTGTTCGAGAAGGACCGCGCGCTGGCGCGGCGCTTCCAGAAGATCGAGATCAAGGAGCCCAGCGTCGCCGAGACCATCGAGATCCTGAGCGGGCTGAAGAAACACTACGAGCAGCACCACGGTGTGACCTACGCGCCGGCCGCCATCGAGACCGCGGCCCAGCTGTCGAGCAAGTACATCAACGACCGCTTCTTGCCGGACAAGGCGATCGATGTGCTCGACGAGGCGGGAGCGGCGGCGCGGCTGCAGCCGGTCGAGGTGCGCAAGACCACCATCACCTCGGACGCCATCGAGCAGGTGGTGGCGTCGATGGCCCGCATCCCGGCGCAGACCGTGTCGACCAGCGACAAGGACAAGCTCAAGACCCTGGACCGCGACCTCAAGCTGGTGATCTACGGCCAGGACCCGGCGATCGACGCGCTGGTGTCGGCCATCAAGATGTCGCGCTCGGGCCTGGCCAGCCCGCAGCGGCCGATCGGCAACTTCCTGTTCTCGGGACCGACTGGCGTGGGCAAGACCGAGCTGGCGCGGCAGCTGGCGCACACCATGGGCGTTGAGCTGATCCGCTTCGACATGAGCGAGTACCAGGAGAAGCACACGGTGTCGCGCCTGATCGGCGCGCCGCCCGGCTACGTCGGTTTCGACCAGGGTGGCCTGTTGACCGACTCGATCATCAAGCACCCGCACGCAGTGCTGCTGCTCGATGAGATCGAAAAGGCGCACCCCGACCTGTACAACATCCTGCTCCAGATCATGGACCACGCCACGCTGACCGATAACAACGGCCGCAAGGCCGACTTCCGCAACGTGGTGCTGATTCTGACCACCAATGCCGGCGCCTACAACATGGAGCGCGGTGCCATCGGCTTTGGCGGTGGGCCCGGCACCGAGGATGGCAAGTCGGCCATCGAGAAGACTTTCCCGCCCGAGTTCCGCAACCGGCTCGATGCCTGGATCAGTTTCCAGCACCTGAGCGCGCCGGTGATCGACCAGGTGGTCGACAAGATGGTGGCCGAGCTCGAGTCGCAGCTGATCGCCAAGCGGGTGACCATCGCGTTGACCGACGCTGCGCGCAAGTGGCTCGCCACCCACGGCTACAATCGCAAGTTCGGTGCGCGGCCCATGGGCCGGCTGATCGACAAGGAGATCCGGCGCAAACTGGCCGACGAGATCCTGTTCGGCGTGCTCGAGCACGGCGGCAACGTCGAGGTCGATGCCGTCGACGACGCGCTCACCTTCAAGTCGACGCCGCGGTCGGCCGATCCGGCGCCGGCCAGGCCCGACGTGGCGACCGTCTCCTGACGTGAGCCGCGCTCGCTACTGGCAGCGCAGCTGGGCAGCGCCGAGCGCGACCGTAGGCTCCGGGTCCTGGAGCAGGCGCACGGCCACGTCGTCGTAGACGATGTCCGCGTTGTAGCCGTCGAGGGCAATACCCTGGCCAGGGCCCAGGTCGCCCGACCACGACCCCATGCCGAGGTCGTCGACCATGACCCGCGCGCCGGCAGCGGCGAACTGCACCGCGAGGCGATACCAGGTGCCAAGGGCCGGCGTGAAGTACGTGTAGGAGAGGAAATCCTGCCAGGTGCCAGCGGACCAGTCGGTGACGCCAGCGACGCCATACCAGCCATAGATGACCCCGCCAAAGGTGGTGAAGGTGTCGGGAGTCAGATCGCTGGCGCGGAACAGCACGCCACCGAGGTCGCGATAGCCGATTTGCTGGTACTTCATTCGCACTTCGACCGCGCCCGCGCTCAGCAGCAGGCCGGCGATCGGCGCCGACATACGTGTGCTTCCGCTGAGGAAGCGGTACACCTTGTTGCCGCCGTCGTCGATCACGCTCCACGCATCGACGGTGTTGGGGATGAAGGTGGGTGTTCCGTTGTCGCCCACGTTGAATCCCTCGAAGTCCTCGAAGAAGTGGTAGACCCGGCGCCTGTCCGCCAGTGCCGGCGGCGCGGCCGCATTGCCGAGGTAGACGAAGTAGGCCTGGTCGCCGCCCGGAAAGCCGCCCGCGTCCTGGACCTTGAACCTGAAGACGACCGAGCCGCTGTTCCAGGCGAGCAGGTCGCGATCGAGCTCGACGGCGCCGCTGCCGTGCCAGACCACGCGCAGGTCGTGGCCATCGGCCGTGGCCGCTGCTGCGAGCAACTCGGTCAGCGCTGCTCCGTGGGGCTGCACGGTGATGGTGTAGCCGTCAGGGGTCGCGCCGAGCGCGATCGGAAAGCGCACCGCGTACTGTGCATTCCACCAGGCCGGGTTGGCGTGCGGCACGCAAGCGTCGCCCGGGCCCCGGTCGATCGGCGTCCGGTCCTCGACCACGGCATCCGCAGCGACCTGGTCGGTGGCCACCTGGTCCGTGTTTGGCCGGTCAGCGGGCGCCCGGTCCGCAACATTGCCCTCGCTGGCGATGACGTCTCGGGGTCCGCTGTCCAGTGGACTCCGGTCGAGCGCGGTCCGGTCGCCGGCGAGGTGATCGCCGGATGCCGCGTCGCGCTGCTCTGCGGCGTCGGCGATTGCATCCGTCACGCGCCGGTCGCGCGCAGCCGCGTCGTCGTCGGCATCGGCCTGCCGGCCGTCGGACGGGCTGCCGTCGTCCGTAGCATCGCCCACCGTCGCATCGGAGGCCGCGCTGGCGGGCACGCAGCGCTGGTCCTGGCACCGGTTGCCGGATGGACAATCGTCCGCCGTGGCGCAGCGAAACGCGACCAGGTCATCGGCCGGCACCAGCACCGGGCAGGCTGCGAACAAACCGCACAGCGCGCCAACTCCGACCGCCAACGGTGCTCGGCCACGTCTCGCCATGGCCACAGTATAGCGGATAGTGCGGCCCCGACGTGCTCGACGGACTGCGACCTGTTATACCCTGGAGGTCATGGCGGGTTTCCATCACCAGGTCGTGATCATCGGCAGCGGCCCGGGCGGCGAGGGCGCTGCCATGACACTGGCCAAGGCAGGCCGCCAGGTGCTGGTGGTCGAGCGCTACGTCGAGGTTGGTGGCGGCTGTACCCACTGGGGAACCATTCCGTCCAAGGCGCTGCGCCACGCCATGCAGGAGTACGCTCGCTGGCGGCACAACCCGCTGGTGCGCGACCTGCACCGTGGCTTCACGCCGCCGTTTGGTGACCTGATCCGGACCGCTACCACCGTCATCGAGCGCCAGGTCGATCTGCGCCAGGGCTTTTACGAGCGCAACCGGGTCGAGGTGCTGCACGGCGAGGCGCGCTTTGTCGAACCGCAGACGATCGAGGTGCGCAAGCCGGACGGCGCCACCGAGCAGATCAGCGCCGACCATTTCCTGTTGGCCACCGGCTCGCGCCCCTACCGGCCGCCCGACGTCGATTTTTCGGACGCGCACATCTTCGACGCCGACACCATCCTGCACATGGCCGAGTCGCCCCGGTCGCTGCTGGTTTACGGCGCCGGGGTGGTGGGCTGCGAATACGCCTCGATGTTTCGCAACCTCGATATCAAGGTGACGCTGATCAACACGCGCGACCGGTTGCTCAGCTTTCTCGACGACGAGATCGGCGATGCCCTGGCTTACCACCTGCGCGACCTGGGGGTCCTGATCCGGCACGGCGAGGAGTACTCGCAGGTCGAGACGCGCAGCGACGGTACGGTCGCGATGCACCTCAAGTCGGGCAAGGTCGTCACCGGCGACGCGTTGCTCTGGGCCAATGGCCGCACGGGCAACTCGAGGGACCTGGGCCTCGAGGTGCTCGGCATCGCGGCCGATGAACGCGGTAACTTGAAGGTCAACGACAACTACCAGACCGAGCAGCCGCACATCTATGCGGTGGGCGACCTGATCGGGTTTCCGGCCATGGCCAGCGCTGCCTATGACCAGGGTCGGCTGGCGGCCCAGCATATCGCCACCGGGGTTTGCGATCGCCGGCTGACGCCATTCATGCCGATGGGCATCTACACCAGCCCCGAGGTCAGCTATGTCGGCCGCACCGAGGCCGAGCTGACCAGACACCAGGTTCCGTACGAAGTGGGCCACGCCTTTTTCAAGAGCCTGGCGCATGCGCAGATCACGGGCCACACCGTTGGAATGCTCAAGCTGCTGTTCCACCGCGAGACGCTGGCGCTGCTCGGCATTCACTGTTTTGGCCACGGCGCGGCCGAACTTGTGCACATCGGTCAGGCGATCATGGCGCAGCCGGGTGAGGGCAACACCGTCAAGTACTTCGCCGACACCACGTTCAACTACCCGACTATGGCCGAGGCCTATCGCGTCGCGGCGATCAACGGGCTCAACCGGCTGCGCTGACGACGGGGAAGTGTCATTGGCAGCGCTGCTGGATCGCGCCGAGCCTGACCGCCGGTTCGGGGTCGGCCAGGCGTCGGATGATGACGTCGTCGAAGGCAGCGCTGACGCCAACGCCGACCAGCGCGAGCGCACTGCCGGTCAGTGCGATCTCGGACGTCTCTTGCACGGCGCCGCCGATCTGGAAGGTTGCGTTGCTGCCGACGAAGCTCACCTGGTAGTGGTACCAGAGGCCAGCGACTGGCGAATACGTCGACGAGAACGAGCCAAAGGAGTCGAAGACCCCGCCGGTCCAGCTCATGATGCCGGACTGGTCGCTCGCATCACGAACCGCGCCGCCGGTGCAGGTGGTAGTGGCTGACGTGACGTCCGAGCAGCCGAACGCCAGGCCGGTGTAGCCGGTGTTGCCAGCGTTGACACTGTCATACTTGACGAAGCCAGCGAACCTTGCGCCGGTGGCGCTGAGCCCCACGATCTCGGCCGGCGTCCGCGCACCGCTGCTCAGGCTGTTCACGCGGTACACGTGGTTGCCACCCTCGTCGTCCACGCTCCACTCGGCGGTCGCGGTCGAAAACACCGGGGCGCCGGTTCCTTCGCTGGCCATGCCCTCGAAGTCCTCGAAGAACAGGTAGATGTTGCGTGGGTCGGTGGGCGGCGGTCCGGCCGCCGGGTTGCCGAGGTAGAGATAGTAGGTCTGATCGCCGCCCGGGTAACCGCCGCTCTCCTGCACGCGGAACAGCAGGTTCACGCCGTTGCTGTCGAACTTGGCGCGATCGCGGTCGAGCTCGGTCGCGCTTGCTGCGTGGTGAACGATCCGCACGTCGTCGCCGCTGGCCAGCGCGGCTGCGAGGATCGGTGCCGTAGCGTCGCTGGCGAGCTCAAGCTGCAGCGTGTAGTGGTCTGCAGCAGCGCTGATCGACAGCGGGTAGCGCAGCGCGTAGGCGGCATTCCACCAGGCCGGACCCGAGGGCGGTGTGCATGCGTCCGCGCTCATCGCATCGGGTGTGGTCTGGTCGGGAGTCGCCGCCACATCGGTGTGCACTGCGTCCGAGGTCGCACGGTCAGGCGCGGTCGACCGGTCGGCCACCGCATCGATCGCGCTGCGGTCGCCCAGTTGCGCATCGCGCACCAGGTCGCTGGCGATTGCGTCACCGGGGTTGGCGTCGAGCAGTTGCCCGCTGGCGTCGACCGACGCCGACGCGCCAACGCACTGGTGGTCGCGGCACAGCTGGCCAGTGGCGCACTGATCCGAGGACTCGCAGTGAAAAGAAACCTGCGGGTCGGCCGGCAGCGCGACCGGGCAGCCGGCGAGAGCGATCGCGGCAACGCCGGCCAGCGCCGGCATCCAGACCGTGACCCATGGCGTGTGGTGCGCACGCATGGGCTCATTATAGGCGGGTGGAACAACCGCGCCTAGGCACTCAACTCTCGTCGACGATCAGTTTCTTGTTGATCAGGCCAAAGAAGCCGGCTCCGCTGCCCTGGAAGAACCAGCCCAGGTGGCACTTGCAGCCGGCACACAGCGCATAGCTCCAGGCGTGGCCGGCAAACCACGAGAACTCGGTGGTCGGCGGTCCGACCACGCGGCAGCCATCGGCGCGGCCAAAGCAGCCGATCTCGAAGATGATGCCGGCCGGGTTGAAGAAGGTGTGGTCGTGGCTGCCGGCGACGTCGATGGCGTGGCGCTGCGACGTGATCTCTGCCCGGCACTGCCGGCACAGCACAGCGCGGTCAGGTACGGCATCGTCCGCTGTTGCAAGACCGGTCCCCGGTTCGGGATCGTCACGATACGCCATGGCGCTGCCTCGCTCGCGCCATCATCGCACGCGGCGACATGCCAGGCGCGCATCACCAGCTTTCGGGGCTGTGGGTCTGGCTGTGACAGGTGCCATTGCAGCGCCCGCCCGAATAGACCATGCCCGACGGAAACTGGTTGTTGCGCACGCCGTTGACGTGCAACTGCGGCGCGCTGATGTTGTTGTTCACGTCGATCACGTTGGCGTGGCACTCGCTGCAGGTGGCGATCTGGATGTGCCGGTCGTGCTCGCCGCTCATGTTTGGCCACCGGCTCGAGGTGGTCCAGTCCGGGTGGCAGGCATTGCAGCTGGCGATCGTCGAGGTGAAGGCTGGCGAGCTGGCGCGGTTGGCCGCCATGCCGTTGCCGTGGCAGTAGAGATTGGCGCAGATCGCAGTGCTGCTGCTGTAGCTGCCAGCCGGGCTGAGCGCACCGCTGCTCGAGAACAGGACCTCGGCCACCCCTGCTGTGCTGTCGAGCACGTGTCCCGCCGAAAGCAGAGTCGTTGGCTTGAAGTGGCACTGGTTGCAGTCGTAGGTCATGTGGGTGGTGCCGTTGACGTGCTCGACGTGCGCGCCCACCGTCTTGACGCTGTTGGCGGTGGCGTTGTCGAGGTCATAGGGCGGCCGGCCCGTGGTGTCGCCGCTCTGTCCACCGTGGCAGAAGACGCAGTTGGTGCGCCAGGCAGACGGGGTGCCGCCACTGTGGCAGCCGTCGCAGCTGCTGGCCGTGCCGGCGCCGGTGAGCTGGGCGCCGTGGCAGATGCGGCAGTCCTCGGTGGCGTTCTCGAAGGCCGGGCCATGGGTGCTCGCCTGGGCAAAGCCGGCCGGATGCGCTGCGCCATCGGTCCAGCCGCGCGTTGCGTGGCAGGTGGTGCAGGCCGCGTTCTTGACGCCGTTGACGTGCAGATCCGGATTGATGATCGCGTTGCTGCTGTTGACCACCGCTGCGTGGCAACTCGAGCAGGCCAGGCCGACCTGCAGATGCTCGTCGTGGGCGCCACTCATGCTGGGCCAGCGGGCTGGCGTCGTCGAATCGGGATGGCAGGCATTGCAGGTGCTGATCGACGACGTGAAGGCGGGAGCCGATCCATTGATCAGGCCTGAGCCGTGGCAGTACAGGTTGCCGCACGTCGTCGAGTTGCCGTCGTAGCTGCCGGCCGGGCTGAGGCCACCGCCCAGTCCAACTTCGGCCACGCCCGCGGTCGTGTCGTTGACCGCGTCGTACAGGTGACCAGCGCTGGTGACGCTGCTGGGCTTGGCGTGGCACTGCGTGCAGTCCCACGCCGGATGGATGGTGCGCTGCACGTGCGCGCGGTGCGCGCCCACCGTCGCGACGCTGGCCGCCGTGTTGTCGTGCAGGTCGACCGGCGGTGCGCCGGTCGTATCGCCGGAGTTGCCGCCGTGGCACAGCACGCAGTTGGTGCGCTACCCTGCGGTGTGGCACGAGTCGCAGCTGACCGCCGAACCGCTGCCCTGCAGCTGGCTGCCGTGACAGCCAAAGCAGTTCTCGTTTCCTTCCTTGGCCGCCCGGCCGTGCACGGTGGCCAGGCTCCACTGCGGGTCGGTGTGGTAGGTCACGGGTCCGCCCTCTGGCCAGCCGCCGTCAGGCACGGCCGCCGCCCAGGTGCGCGAGCCGGTGTGGCACGACGTGGTGCAGCTGGTGCCGTCGTAGCTACCGCCCAGCGGCGCCACGTTCTTGACGCCGTTGACGTGCAGGTCGGGTGCGATCACCGCATTGCTGTTGTCGACGACCATGCCGTGGCAAGAGCTGCAAGACGCGCCGCGACCGATGTGCGTGGCGTGCCGGCCGCTCATGGTCGCCAGTTGCGCGGCGCTCGACCCGGACGCCGGGTGGCAGGCGTCGCAGGTGTTGATCGTCGTCGTGAACGCAGGAGCGCTGGCGTTGACCTGCCCGTTTCCGTGACAGTAGAGGTTGCTGCAGGTTGCGCTGCCTGGGTCGTAGCTGCCGGCCGGGCTGAGACCGGCGCCCAGCGCAACCTCGGCCACCCCTGCAGTCGTGTCGTTGACTCCGTCGTACATGTGACCTGCGCTCGTCACGCTGCTGGGCCTGGCGTGGCACTGCGCGCAGTCCCACGCCGGATGGTTGGTTCGCTGCACGTGCGCCACGTGCGCGCCAACCGTCTTGGTCGCGCTCGCCAGCGTGTTGTCGTGCAGGTCGACCGGCGGTGCGCCCGAGGTATCCCCGGCGTAGCCGCCGTGGCAGAAGACGCAGTTGGTGCGCCAGCCGGGGTCGACCGTGTTGTGGCAGCTGTCGCACGCCACCGCGCTGCCGCTGCCCTGCAGCTGAGCGCCGTGGCAGGTAAAGCAATTGAGCGTTCCTTCCTCGGCAGCCAGGCCGTGGTACGACCGGGTCGCCCACAGCGGGTCGGTGTGGTAGTTGACCACGCCGCCTTCGGGCAGTCCGCCGTCGGGGAGCGGGCCTTGCCATGGACCGGAGCCTGCGGAGTGGCAGGTATTGGTACAGGTGGTGCCGTTGTAGGTGCCGCCCACCGGCTGCACGTTCTTTTCGCCATTGACGTGCAGGTCGGGTGCGATGACCGCGTTGCTGCTGTCGACGACCATGCCGTGACAGATGGCGCAAGTCACGCCCAACCCGATGTGCAGCGCGTGGCGTCCGCTCATCGTCGCCAGTTGCTGCGAGGCCGACCCGACGTTGGCGTGGCAGGCCGTGCAGGTCGCGATCGATCCGGTATTGGGCGGAGAGTTGCCGTCGCTGCGGCCGCTGCCATGGCAGTAAACCGTGGCACAGGTATCGGCCGAGAAGTCATAGCTGCCGTTGGGGCTGAGGCCGGCGGCAAAGATCAGTTCGGCCTGGCCTGGTGTGTCGTCGAACACGTGGCCGGCCGACAGCACGTCGGTCGGGCGCACATGGCATTGAATGCAGCCGTAGTCGGGATGGTTGCGCGCCGGCATCGCGACGTGCTCGCTGTGCGCGCCGACGCTGCTGATGGTGGTCGTGGTCTGTCCGCGCAGGTCGATTGGCGGCGCACCGGTCTGGTTGTCCGTCCCGCCGTGGCAGTACGTGCAGTTGGTACGCCAGCCGATCTGGTGGCAGATGTCGCAACTCACGTTGACGGCTCCGCCAGCAAGGTCCGCGCCGTGGCACATGCGGCAGTCGGCCTGGCCGAGCAGCGCTGCCGCCCGGTGATCGGTGAACCAGTTGCCGGGATGGTAGCCCCCTCCGCTGTCGGTTGAAGCGCCGTCGACACCCGAGCGGTCGCTGCCGGTCGCGTCGCGGACGCTGGCGTCATTGCCAGCCACGTCGATCGCGGTGCGGTCGGTGCCGCTGCCATCGCTGACCACGACGTCAATTGCCACCAGATCGGTGGCGACCTGGTCGTACGACGCGCCATCGGCCGGGCTGCCGTCGGCCAGCACGCCATCGGCAGCCGACGCGTCGCGCGCCTCGTGCACCTGGATCAGTCCACCGTCGTGGTCGAAGGTGGCCGCAAACTGCTCCTGGCAGTTGGCGCCGGTGCCGAGAATCGCGAGCAGACACAGACCCAGCCCGCGCGCGGAGATCCCGTGTGTCGACCACATGCGCTGTCCTCTCGGGTCATCCCTACCCACCATTAAAGTTAACCAGCGCGCTGCGCAGCGCACGGCGAATTGATGGGTTTTCTCGTCGTCAGCGCGAAAGGACACCGATGGTGGGCATCAGCAGAGGTACGGGTGCGGCGTGGCCGGCGAAGATCTGATCTACCAGGGATTGCTGACGTGGTCTTCGGTGTGACAGGAGCCCGTGCAGGTGCCGCCCGAGTAGACCATACCCGACGGGAACTGATTGTTGCGCGCGCCGTTGGCGTGCAGCGACGGACCGATGATCGCGTTGCTCGAGTTGACCACGCTGGCGTGGCACTCGCTGCAGGTGGCGACCTGGATGTGGCGGTCGTGCTCGCCGCTCATGCTCGGCCAGCGGCTCGACGTCGTCCAGTCCGGGTGGCAGGCGTTGCAATTGTTGATGGCCGTGGTGAACGCGGGCGCGCTGCCTTGCCCGGCGGCCTTGCCACTGCCGTGGCAGTAGAGGTTGCCACACGTCGTTGCTGACTGGTTGTAGCTGCCGCTCGGGCTGAGCGCGCCGCCGCTGCCGAAGCCGACCTCGGCCCGGTTGGGCGTGCTGTCGAACATGTGCCCGGGAGAGGTCGCGCTGGTCGGCTTGAGGTGGCACTGGATGCAATCGTAGGCCAGGTGCGTGCCGCCGCCTATGTGCTCGCGGTGAGCGCCGACGGTGCGGGTCGTGCTCGAAGTGCTGTTGTGCAGGTCAAACGGTGGCGCGCCGGTCGTGTCGCCGCTGTACCCGCCGTGGCAGAAGATGCAGTCGGTGCGCCAGGCCGGCGGATCGCTCGGCGTGTGGCAGCCGTCGCAGTTGGGAATCGCTGCCTGCCCCTGCAGGCTGGCGCCGTGGCACGTGTTGCAGAGCGGCACCTGACCCTCTTCGGCTGCCAGACCATGGTGGGAGGCCAGCGGCCATTGCGGGTCGCTGTGATAGAGCGGTGTCTCGGCGTCGAAACCACCGCCGTCGACCACCGGCTGTGGCCAGGCCCGGGTCCCGCTGTGGCAACTGGTCGTGCAGTTGGTACCGTCGTAGGCGCCACCCAGCGGCTGCACGTTCTTGGCGCCGTTGACGTGCAGATCCGGAGCCACGAAGTTGCTGTCGGTGTCGACAACCTGGCCGTGGCACGCGTCGCAGTGGAAGCCGAAGCGCAGGTGCGAGGCGTGGCGGCCGCTCATGGTCCGCCAATCGGTCTCGGTCGACGTCATGCTGGGGTGGCAGGCGCTGCAGACGCTGATCGATGCGGTGTGGACAGGCGAGGTGCCGTCGCTGTGGCCATTGCCGTGGCAATAGACCGCGTTACAGGTGGCGCTGCCAAAATCGTAGCTGCCATTGGGGCTGATACCGCCGCCAAACACCAGCTCGGCCTGGCCTGGCGTGCTGTCGAACAGGTGACCGGCTGTTAGCACGTCGGTCGGCATCACGTGGCACTGCGTGCAGGCGTAGTCGGGGTGGATGCGGTTGACCATCTTGACGTGAGTCGTGTGGGCGCCGACCGTGCTGTTGCTGGTCGCGGTGCGGCCGCGCAGATCGACTGGCGGCGCGCCGGTCTGGTTGTCAGTGGCGCCGTGGCAGAAGACGCAGTTGGTGCGCCAGCCCGCGGTGTGGCACAGGTCGCAGCTCACGTTGACCGCACCGCCCGCGAGGTCCGAGCCGTGGCAGACCCGGCAGTCGCTCTGGCCGAGCAGGGTGGCCGCGCGGTGATCGGTGTACCAGTTGCCGGGATGGTAGTTACCGCCGTCGCGGGCCACGACGTCGATGCCCACGTTCGCGTCGGTGCCTGCCGCATCGTTGCCGGCGGTGTCGGTGCCGATCGCGTCGCGGCCAGCGCCGTCCGGTCTGGCGGCATCTGCGCGCGCCAGGTCCGCAGCCGCGCGGTCCGGGATCGCGTGGTCGCCCGGCACCCGGTCGGCGACGGCGGCATCCTGCGGTCCGGGGTTGACCTGGATCGAACCGTCCTGGTCGAAGGTGGCGGCCAGCTGATCACCGCAGTTTCCGGCCATCGTGCCAAGCGCGAGCAAGACCACGGCCACGTTCATCCAACAGCGACGAAAGATCTGGTCCATTGAATGACCTCGTGTTCGGAGCAATGATGACTAGATTAGCAGACTGGACACCATGCGCCCGCGAAAAGACATCGGCGCTGACCGACCGCGATGACGGCGACACGACGGGTGTTGCAGCATATCGCCCCGCTCGGGGTCGGGCTGGCGGTCGCGCTGCTCGGTATCGGCTCGCTCTGGCAACTGTGGGAGCAGGACATCTTCTGGCAGTTGCGCGCCGGCGACGAGTTGCTGCGCGGTTGGCGCTTTCCGCAGGTCGACAGCTGGTCGTACACCGCGTCCGGTGACCCCTGGTACAACGTGCAGTGGTTGTCGACCGTGCTGCTGCGCGGCCTGTTCGTCGTCGGCGGCGAGGACGGATTGGTGGCCTGGCGCGGAGTCGCAGTGGCCATGCTATTCGGCCTGCTCGCGCTGCTGGTGCGACGGGCAAGTCGCTCGCCGCGCTGGCCGCTGCTGGCGCTGGTACTGCTGCCGCTTGCCTACAGCGCGATGATCCACCGCCTGCAGCTGCGGTCCGAGATCTTCGTCTTCATTTGCTTTGCTCTGCTGCTCGCGCTCTGGCTCGGGCCGGCGCCGCTGCGGCGGCGCGTCGTCGGCAGCTGGGCGCTGGTCGGGTTGAGCGCCAACCTGCATGTCGGGGCCGCGCCGTTCGTGGTGCTGCTGGCCGGTCTGGGGCTGCTGACGTCGGAACTGCGCTGGCGCGACCGGATCGCGACGACGGCCGTGGCTGCCGGGTTGCTGTTTGCCACGCCGTACCACGTCAAGGTGCTGCCGTTCTTGTACCAGCACCTTTTCTATTATTCGCACAAGGTGATGAACAACCCCGACCATCAGCCGCTGGCGCTGCGCCACTTTGTCGTCGGCGAGTTCGGCTGGAGCGCCATGGTCTGGGCGCTGTTCGTCGTCGCAGGCGCCGTTGCAATGGTGTTGCTGAGGTGGAAGCAGTCGACGCGGCTGCCAGCGCTATTTCGTCAGCCCTGGATCGCGGCGCCCGTGGCAGTGCTGCTGACCGCGCTGTGCATCGATCGCGTCCGCTCGTTTCCCTACCTGGTGATGCTGTTCGTGCCGTTGCTGGCCTGTGGTCTGGACGCCGTGCTCGATCGCGGACCGGCCTCGCTGCGGCGATTGCTTGCGGCCGTACTCCTCGTCGTCAGTCTGGCATTGACCGGTCACAACTGGTGGCGATTTCCGCTGGCCTGGGGCTGCACGGTCAGCCGGACGACATTCCCGATCGAAAGCGTGGCCTTCATCCGCGCCCAGCGGCCGCAGCCCAACCTCTACAACACGTTTGCCTTTGGCAACTACCTGCTGTGGCACCTGCCCGAGTACCGGGTCTTCGGTGACACCCGCGAGACGCCCTACTGGAAGCTCGAGGCCACGGTGCTCGACGCGTTCTACTCGGCCGAGACCACACGCGCGCTCTATCAGCGGTACAACGTCAACGCGTCGCTGGTGCCGATCCCCGGCACCGCGTTTGTGCCCGGGTTGGGCTTTCGCGACCTCATCGTCGAATACCTGCCGCTCGCCGACTGGGCACTGGTCTTCTTCGACGACATCTCGGTGGTCGTGGTGCGCCGCATCCCCGAACACGCCGCGCTGGTCGCGGGTCACGAGTACCAGCTGCTGCACCCCAACCTGCCGCCCACCAACTATCTGTACGGTCAGCGCCGCAGCGCCGAGCAGGACGGGCGTTTTGCCTCCGAAGTCGAGCGCTGTCGCTCCGAGTTGCCTGACGGACTGTTCTGCCTGATCGCCGACGCTGCGTGGGCGCGCGTCAACCAGCAGACCGATCGCTACGGCGCGCTGCTCAGCTCGCTCGAACAGGTGCGCGACCGCGGCCGCGTGCCCGAGCGCTTGCGCATCTACCTGCTGATGGAACTCGAGGGCCTGCAGCGCGCTAGAACACGTGGCCGAGATTGAGGTAGACCGCGGGCGCCCGCTCCTCGAACGGACTGATCGCGACGTCGCAGCGGATCACGAAGTCGCGGTTCACGGCCAGACGGATCCCGCCGCCACCGCCCCACACCGTGCCGAGCGGGTCGCCGCGCCAGTCGGTCCAGTCGTAGCCGACCAGACCAGCGTCGACAAAACCGAGCCAGCTCAGGTCGAAGAACTGGTCGAGCAGGCGAAAGCCCCAGACCCGCCAGCGCAGCTCGCTCTGCTCGAGCAGCTTGATGCGGCCGAGCACGCGCTGCGAGCGAAGTCCCCGGCCCATGTACTCGCCGCCGAACGCCACGTAGTCGGTCGAACCGCCGACCCGCGCCAGCTCCTGCACCGGTAGCTCGCCGACTGTGCCATCGAGCACGAGCCGTCCCGCCAGCACCACGTGGCGCTGCGCGTCGAGCGGCACGAAACCGCGCAGCGTGAGGTTGCCGCCGCCATACGTCCAGCGGCTGCCGATGAACGGCGCCGCGCCGCGCAGCGATGCCTCGATCCAGTAGCCGCGCGTTGGCGCTGCCTCGTTGTCGCGGCTGTCCAGCATCACGCCGGCTTGCAGCACGCTGGCCAGGCCGCTCTGGCCGTCGGGAAAATACTGGGCATACAGGCTGCCGCGG
>Ga0315268_10001269_pt1 | contig 28999 bp, 26 predicted proteins | sample C1_top_MG_FD_204535 | JGI IMG/M metagenome (GOLD analysis project Ga0315268, IMG submission 204535) | Sediment microbial communities from Yellowstone Lake, YNP, Wyoming, USA - C1_top | ecosystem: Environmental > Aquatic > Freshwater > Lake > Sediment | place: USA: Wyoming | collected 2017-08-01
AGCGTCCCGCCCCGCTGGGGCCTGAGAATCATCTCGCAGCTTAACCAAAAAAATACAAGGGGCTCTCGCGCCTACTTGACAACTTTCAACCATATCAGGGGCACAGCGTGCTGTGCCCTTCCGAAAAGGGTCCAAAACTTTTCAATGCAGTCGCTCATGAGCCTTTAGATCACCCAGAAATGATGAAAATGTAGCGCCGCCGCCCTCGGCGGCGCAGGAACTGGACACCCGAGGGCGGGTGTCCCACATAATCCCAGAAACTTTTCTAAGCAGTTCCTCATGGGCCTTTGGCCCACTCATAAGTTGTGAAAATTTCGTAGGGCGGGCGTCCTCGCCCGCCTCCGGCTCGATCCAGTGGTGCGCGGTGCGCACCCTGCATCAACTTTGAACTTTCAACTTAAGACCTCTGCGAAAATCTAAACATCACTTATGTAATCAAAATGTAGCGTAGGCGCCCTCGCCTGCGCCTATATAGCGTATGACACCCGAGGGCGGGTGTCCCACATTTAGATTTTGGCAGAGGTCTCAACTTTGAGCCTTGAACTTTTCAGGGCAGGAACTTGGCAACGATTTCTGTTACCAGTAGTTAAAAACCTCCGGTGCCAAGTTATTCATGGAATGCATCATCAGCCTATTTGGCCTCGGGTGGGCCGAACTCGCGGCTGACATAATCGTACAGCTCCCGGGCTTGCTGATCCGGGATGGCGTCGGCCGAAAACGCCGGCATGGAACCCTTGGAGCCGTCCGGCAGCCGGGGGTTGCGGATAAAGGCCAGGAAAGTCGTGAAGTTCTTCAGGTCGTCGGCGCCCCGCAAAGGCAGGTTGGGCATGATGGCGTTGCTGCCGTTGGGATGGCAGAAGGCGCAGTTGACTTCAAAAAGCTTCTTCCCGGCGGCCAGTTCCGTGGGGGTTGGCGCGGCCGGGCCGGGAGCGGGGGGAACCGGGGCCGGCGCTGCCGGTGTCGCCGCCGTCGGAGCCGGAGCCACCTCCCGGCCCCCGTAGACCAGGCTGCCGCCGAAATAGCCCAGGGCCACCACCAGGATAAAGGCCAAAAGGTTGACGACCAGCAGCTTTTTCTGGGCTGGTTCGCCCTGGTAAATCAGGATCAGGGCGTAGGAGAGCGCCACGAACAAGGCGCCGGCCAGGCCGATCTTGGCTTTGATGGGCAGGAGCCAGGCGCCGTGATAGAAATGCTGCCAATCCATAACACCCAAGAGCACCGTGGGGAAGATAAATAGCCAGGCGAGGATCAAACAATGGCGGGCCGTAGCCCTCAAGCCCGGCCGGTTGAAAACCAACCCCACTGCGAGAAATATCAAGGCCCCGACCACCAGACCGATGGGCATGTGCGTCAGGGGCGGATGGAAAGGGGCAGTGTAGCCGATGCGGGCAAAGAAAGCATAGAAGGGTTCAAAAGTGCTCATCTCGGTTCACTCCGGCTGAGGGGTGCAGCCCGATTGCCATTAATCTTTGCGACCTGGCGTCTTTGTGCGAGGTGATCTCTCACTCGCAGGCGCAGATATTTTCCCGGGCTTGGAGCCACAAGAAAGACCGGGAACTTTAAGATACTTTAAACACCGAAGAAACGGTGTCAAGAAAGCATCTCCTGTGGGTCTGCTGAGTATCTTCGAAAAGTTCAAACAAAGTTCAAAGTTAATGGGCACCATTGCCAGCCGCTGGTGGCGGGCACGGAGGCCCGCCCTACGGGACTTTTCATGATTTATGGGTGAACCGAAGGCTCATGTGCATCTCCCTTGAAAAGTTCTGATAAGCACAGGCGTCTCGCCTGTGCATTTAGGGGCGATGTGCGGACCGCCCCTGCACGGCGGGCGAGGACGCCCGCCCTACCATCTTTCATAATTTGCGGGTGGCACAAAGGTCCATGGATCACTGCTTCGAAAAGTTTTTGAGATTATGTGGGACACACGCCCCCGCGCGTCCGGTTCCTGCGCCGCCGAGGGCGGCGGCGCTACATTTTCATGATTTACGGGTGGGCCAAGGGCCCATGAAGGACTGCTGGGAAGGAACGTGAGGGGCGTCTGTCAGGAAAAAAATGGGGGCGGGTTGACCCGCCCTCAAACGATGGCAGGTCTAAGAAAAATTGGCGGAGAGAGAGGGATTCGAACCCTCGGTGGAGGTTTCCCCCCACACTCGCTTAGCAGGCGAGCACCTTAGGCCAACTCGGTCATCTCTCCGGTTAAAGACGGTTTTCGGTTTTCGGTTTTCTGTTGTCGGTTTTCTGGCAAATATTTGCTTACTGAATAGACGTTCCCAACCTCCCGCTTGGGAACGAAATTGGGCCCAAGCTCTGGTCTGAAAAATCTTCCGTAGGGTGCGCACCGCGCACCAAATCCGGCTGGTGGCGGGCGAGGACGCCCGCCCTACGGAACTTTTCATGATTTACGGGTGAGCCGCAGGCTCATGAGCAATTGGTCTGAAAAGTTTTTGAGATTATGGGGACACCCGCCTTCGGGTGTCCGGTTCCTACGCCGCCGAGGGCGGCGGCGCTACATTTTCATGGTTTATGGGTGAGCCGCAGGCTCAGGTTTAACTGCCCTGAAAAGGTCGACCGCAGAAAACCGAAACTCTCTTAGGCTGGCGGAGGGAGAGAGATTCGAACTCCCGGACCTTTCGGTCTGCGGTTTTCAAGACCGCCGCCTTAAACCACTCGGCCATCCCTCCATCCCTCTGTCCTGTTCATTATTAGCATCCACCCTCGCCTTTGTCAATCTTGCCCGGCGCCTGGGGGCCTGCTGCGCCGGCGTTATTTTGCAACCTGGTTGCAAATTGCCGATAAAGATATTATCTTATGGCCATGTCCGATGGCTGCGATTTTCCCCAACTGCTGGCCCTCCATGGCCTCAGGGCCACCGCCGCGCGTCTGGAGGTGCTGGAGACTCTGGGCGCGGCGGCCGGGGCGCTCCGGGCCCAGGAAATCCTGGCGCGCCTGAGGACCAGGCGCCGGGTGAACAAGGTCACCGTTTACCGGATCCTGGAAGACTTCGCCCGGCGGGGCCTGATCCGCAAACTTCCCCTGGAGGGCCGGGCCGCCCACTGGGAACTGGCCTGCGAACACCACCCCCCCCATCCGCATTTTCATTGCCACACCTGCGGGGAGGTGCTCTGCCTGGAGCCGGTGTCCCTGGAGCGGGTCTGGCGGGAACTCAAGGGACCCCTGGGTAACCAGGCCGACCGCCTTCTCATTCAGGTGGAGGGCGTCTGCCGGAAATGCCGGGAGATGGAAGAAAAGCCATGATAAGGCAACTCAGTTGCATGGCAGAATTGGGGGAAGGGGCCAAGGGGCAGGGCCCCACTTACAATCTTCCCCCAAACCCCCTTCCCCAATCCCATAAGTTTTTGCGGGGGAAGGCGGGGCCGCCGGCCCCGTTTTCCCCCACCCCCTTAAAGGGGGTTGGGGAGGGGAGTTTGAGGAAAAATGTGGAACAGCCGCCCCCGGCTGTCCTGAAGCAGGCGAGGGCGCCTGCTCCACATCCCCCGGCCCTCCCCTCAAAAAACCTCCTCCTGCTCTTACTCTTTTGCATCTTCCTGGTCGTCCCCGTCGGCGCCACTCCGGCTCAAGAGAACAAAATCGCCGTGGTGGCCAGCATCCTGCCCCTGGGGGACTTTTGCCGCAAGATCGGCGGCGACCTGGTGCAGGTGGCGGTGCTGATTCCTCCCGGGGCCAGCCCGCATCTGTTTGAGCCCACCCCCTGGGCAGTGTCCAGGGCCGCCCGGGCCCGGGTTTTCGTGTACGTGGGCGCCGGTCTGGACCCCTGGGCGGAGCGGCTGCTCCACACCCGGGAAGCCAGGAACGTAGCGGTGGTGGAAGCGGTTCAGGGCATTCCGTTGCTGGGGGAGGCGGAAGAAAAGGGGGATGCGGGCCATCACCACCTGGAGTCGGGCAATCCCCACGTCTGGCTGGACCCGGTGCTGATGGCAGGGGTCTGTCGGCGCATCGCCGGGGCCCTGGAAAAAGTGGACCCGGCGCACCGGGAAGTTTACCAGGCCAACCTCCAGGCCTACCTCAAGGATTTGCAAGCCCTGGACCGGGAGATCAGGGCCAGGGTGGCCACTTTCCGCATCCGGGAGTTTGTCTCCTTCCATCCGTCCTTTTCATACTTCGCCCGGCGTTACGGCCTCAAAGAGTTGGGCTCCATTGAGGTCTCCCCGGGCCGGGAGCCTTCGCCCCGCTACCTTCAGAACCTGATCGCCGCCATCCGGCGCTACGGGGTCCGGGTGGTATTCGCCGAACCCCAGTTCAGCCCCCGCATTGCCCAGGTGATCGCCCAGGAAGCGGGCGTCAAGGTCCTCACCCTGGACCCCCTGGGGGGCAGACCGCCTTACGGCGACGATTACCTGGCCCTGATGCGCGACAATCTCAAGATTATGACCGAGGCCATGCAATGACGGGCGACCTTGCAGTCCACATAAAAGACCTGTGCCTCTCTTACAACGCCCACCCGGTGCTGGAAGACATCAACCTGGAGATCCAGGCAGGCCGCTACGTGGGCATCCTGGGGCCCAACGGCGCCGGCAAGAGCACCCTCCTTAAGGTGATCATGGGCCTGAGCCATCCCAGCCGGGGAGAAGTCCTGGTCTTCGGGGCCCCGCCCCAGAAGCTGCGCCGCCAGGGAGGACTGGTGGGCTATCTGCCCCAAAGGCCCCTCACCAACCCCCACTTCCCGGTTTCCGCCCTGGAGGTGGTCCTCATGGGCCGTTACGGCCAGGTGGGGTTGCTCAGAAGACCCAGCCCCCGGGATCGGCAAATCGCCCTGGAAAACCTGGGCCGGGTGGGCATCGCCGGCCTGGCGGACCGACCCATCGGCGAGCTTTCCGGGGGCGAGCAACAGCGGGTTTTCATCGCCCGGGCCCTGAGCGTCAAACCCAGGCTGCTATTGCTGGACGAACCCACCATCTCCCTGGACGCCTGCGCCCAGGACGACATGTATGATCTGGTGGAAGGGATCAAAAACGAGCTTGGCCTCACGGTGTTGATGGTGTCCCACGACGTGGGGGCCGTGGCCCGGCACGTGGACGACGTCATCTGCATCAACCGCCGCATCCACGTGCACCAGCCCCCGCCCCTGGGGAGGCTGAGCCTGGAGAGCACTTTCGGGTGCAGCGTGGAGTATCTCTTCCACGGGGAGATTCCCCACCGGGTGGTCCGGGTGCACGATGAGTGAGATCCTTCTGGCCGGGTTTTTCCAGCGGGCCCTGCTGGCCGGGGTGGTGCTGAGCATCCTCTGCGGCGTCCTGTCGGTCTTCGTGATCCTGCGCCGCATGGCCTTCATCGGGGTGGGCATCTCCCACTCGGCCTTCGGCGGCGTCACCCTGGGTTTCCTGTTGGGCATCGACCCCCTGTTTACCGGCATCGGCTTTTCCGCTCTGGTGGCCCTCCTCATCGAATGGGCCCGGAACCGGGGCCGGGTGGAGGAAGACGCGGCCATCGGCATCTTCTTCGCCGCCTCCATGGCCCTGGGGGTGGTTTTCCTCTCCCTGTCCCGGACTTACAACGTGGATGTCTTCGGTTTCCTTTTCGGCAACATCCTGGCCATCGGCGACCGCCAGGTGCTGCAGATTTTGGCGGTGGCGGCCGGAGTCCTGGCCCTGGTGGCGGCCTTTTTCAAAGAGCTGGTCTTCCTGAGCTTCGACGAGGAGATGGCCTGGGTGAGCGGCGTGCCGGTCCTGACCCTGCGCTGCCTCTTCCTGGTCCTCATGGCCCTGGTCATCATCGTCTCCATCTACCTGGTCGGCATCATCCTGGTCTCGGCCCTCCTGGTCATCCCCGGGGCCATCGCCCGGAACCTGACCCAACGCATCCGGGGCATGCTGGGCATGTCCATCGCCTCGGCCCTGGCCTCCACCGTGGGGGGGCTGCTGCTTTCCTATGTGCTGGATTGGCCTTCGGGGGCCACCGTGGTGCTGCTTCTGGCCGTCTGCTTCTTCCTTTCCACCATTCCGGGCCGGTTGCTGCCTGCGGTCCGGTAGGCCGCCCGGTTTAACCCGGCTTTCCTCCACCCATTTGAGGAGGCATTAGTATGTTTAAACCGTTAACTTCCGCCTGCCCAGCATGCGGCAACAAGGAAATCACAGCCTGGAGAAATAAAGTCAGATTGGATCAACAATTCAGCATATGGAGATGTGCTATTTGTAAGACTGCTTTTCTTAATCCTCAACCTACCAAAGATTTTTTAAATTCCATTTATCAATTCTCTGGTCTTGGCTTATCTCAGCCAATATCGTTTAACGAAGTTATTGCTACCGAATCTGAATATCCCAATGCTACTGTCGATGCCAAGAGACTTGTTATCCAGGCTAAAAGATATATGCCAAATCACATTGGATTAAAAGCGCTTGATATTGGATCAGGTTATGGTTTTTTTTCTAGAGCGGCTTTGCAGGCAGGATTTACCGTAACCGCGATAAATCCTGGTATTTGGGAAAATGCCGTTTTTGAGGAGATGAATGGATTGACACCAATTTCTGCCCGTTTTGAGGATGTTGATTTCGCAGAACGCTTCGACTTGGTTATTTTAAGTCAAGTTCTGGAACATGTGGAAAACCCTTTTGATTTTTTATTGAAAATTAGAGCAATAATGGCAACTTCAGGAGTTTTGGCGATTGCCGTGCCCAATGTTGATTCAATTCTCGTCAAAGTCTTGGGAACTAGAGATAATAGTTGCTTATGGGTCCCCGAGCATTTAACTTTTTTCTCCACAACAGGACTGATGAAAATCCTGCAGAGATCAGGGTTTCTTATAACAAGACATGAGTATATCAGCAGAATACCTTATTATGCCTTGAGTAATAGGCTAAAATTAACCGGTGCATTTAGACGGTTGGTAAACTATGTAACCAGGTTTTCCCAGCGTCTGCCCCTGAAATTGGTTGATCTTGTCGGAGTCGGTTTCTATCACAATGTGTGGGCTGAACCATGCTAAAGGAAATCACAACTCTTCCGCCTGAGATTTCTCCTCCGCCCTGGTTCTTATTTCCAATAATTTCGCGTCTATCATTAATCGGTACCAAAAATCATGCAAAAAATGATAGATGAATCCCTTCGCCCCATCCAGGAACCCTAACCGGAAAAAGTAATTGCCGCAAAAGAGCAGCGCCGGTCGAAATCCGGTAGGAAGCCGGTGCCAGATTTTTCCCCTGAAAGCCTCTTTACGGTATAACTCGCTATCATTTGCCAGGTCTTTTAAGTCGGCGAGCAGACTTTCCGGGCGTTGTGAGAGATTCCACAGATATTGCGCTTCGAGACTTGCATATTTGTCATGGCGGGCGATCCAGGCGGAAATCGGTTTTTTATCCTCATGAATGATGGCTCCTTTTAAGAAACCCACCTCCCGGCGACAAATATAAATCTCCCAGCCAGCTCGCTCGCCGATGCTCAGATGGCGGCGATGACACAGCCTCAACTCCTTGAGGCCGCCACGGCAACCGCCCCAGCAGATCTCTTGGCCTAAAAAGATGAACTTTCTGGTCAGGTAAAAGCCGCCGTACCGGGGCCTCCTGGTCTCGGCCGCGATTACTTCGCCGATTTCTTCTTTCAGTGCTCCGCTCAAACGCTCGTCTGCATCCAGGAATAAGATCCAATCATTTGCCAAAGGTAAATTGGCCAAGGCCCATTGCCGCTGCCCGGCCCCGTGCGACCACGGATTTTGATAGATATTTGGGGTATATTCCCGGGCTATTTCAAGGGTCCGGTCCGTGCTGTAAGAGTCTACGATAAAGACTTCTGCCGCCCATCCGTCAAGACTTCCCAGGCAGTGGCGAATATTGCTTTCTTCGTTATAAGTCAACACGATGGCGGACACAGGCACGTTTTTCATCTTCTCTCAAAAATCTCCCGGGCCAACTGACGGGTTTGTTTTGCCACTTGCGGCCAGGTGAACTTACTCTTCACCAGGGCATAGGCATTGTTTCCCATCGCTTCCCGGAGCCCGTCATAATTCAGTAATTCTTGTATGACCCGGGCAATGCTCCTCGAGTCCCGCTCTACCAGGTAACCGGCTCCCCAGTCCCGCACCTCCGGCAGATTACATTCGGCAGTTATAATGACTGGTTTCCGACAGGCCATGGCCTCCAGGACGGCGTGGGGCAATCCTTCGCTTTTGGAAGGCAATACCAACATGGCACAGTTCTTTAGCAGGTATAACTTTTCATTCCCGGTAACGAGCCCGGGGAAGATTACATCGTCACCTAGTTGCCAGTTCTCCACCTTATTTTTTATTTCTGTTTCGTACCACCGCTCGCCATTACCGGCAATGACCAATAATGGTCTTCCCCTTCGGGGAATTATCTTCAGTGCCTCTACCAGGGTGTCGATACCTTTTTTGAGATGTATTCTCCCCAGGTACAGGACTAAGGGTCTGGTTTTGCCTGATTTATCACGGTACTTATTCTCATAACTGTTGTCGGATGCCACTTCTTCAAAATCCTTCAGGAAAACACCATTCGGAATAACCTTCACCTGGACCCCGATTTTCATCTCCCTGACTTGGCGGGCCTCAATTTCGGTAAGGGCGATGATCGCCGCGGCCCGGCTGTAAACCCGTTTCTCCACCAGGTGCCAATACAGCACTTTTTTGTTGCGATGGTGCCGAAAGGCCCAGGGATCAAAAGTCCCTTCGGGGTATAAGAAAAACGGGACTGCGCCTGCCAGGGTCCGGGATGCAGCCAGGTTGATGTAGCCCCAGTTTCCCCGCACCAAAGCCAGATCAAAACGAGGGGCCAATCTTTTCAAGTTCCCGGCTAACCCCGGAGCCCAAAAATATGGGTTCTTACCCCACCGGTGCTGGTAAATTACCGGCACCCCTGAGAAGGTCGTGAGCCTCCCCGGCGCCACCGGAAGATTTTCCCGGCCGTTGGCGTCAGTGGTCAGCACCAGGACTTCCTGACCCAGGTCCTGCAGCCCTTTGGCCAGGCCAAAGGCCGTCAGGGGCGTGCCGCCATAAGTGTAAGCCGGAGGAAAGGCCGGGCAGACCACAAGAATTCGCATAGAAGTCGAGATATTTGTCTCTCTTTCCTTTCAGTGACCCAAGTGAACCGCGCCCCAGGAGCACCAAGGTTAAAAATAGAAATTGGCCAGCAGTGGGGCTGAAATGGAGATTATGCGGTCCCCCTCCGGTCCCCCTCCGTGGTGCCCTTTCTTTTCACCCTCTCCCTCCCCGGGGGGGAGAGGGCTGGGGTGAGGAGGGGAAGTAATTACAGCCGGGTCTCACCGCTTTCCCGGCCTCCAGGGCCTGCAGCAGAGTTTCGGCAAAGGTCTGGGGGGTCCAGCCGCCAATAATCCTTCGGGAAGCCTGGCCCATGGCCTGAAGATCCACCTCTTTCGAAGACATTTTCGCCATCAGCCCCGCCAACCCCTTAAGATCTCCCGGGTCGAAAGTAAAGCCGTTGACCCCCTCGTGCACCAGGTCCGCGGCGCAGCCGCAATTCTGGCTCACCAGCACGGGCAGCCCGGCGGCCATGGCCTCATTCACCACCAGGCCCCACGGTTCCCGGAAACTGGCATGGATCAGGCACCCGGCCAGGCCGTACCAGCCGGCCAGCGCCTCAGCCTTTTGATAACCCGGCAAGTGCACCTGTCCCGCCAAATTAAGCTCGCCCACGAGAGCCCTGACCCGGCCCTCCAACAGCCCGCTGCCGCAGATCACCAGGTGCCAGGCCGCGGCTCGAGCCCGGGAGCGATACCGGCTGTAGGCCTGGAGCAGGCCCTCCAGGTTCTTTTCGGGAATGAAGCGCTGCACGGCCAAAAAATACCTCTCCGGCCAGGCCGGCCGCCGTCGCCTGTTCCCTCGTTTCCGGGCCCGGTCTGCTTCCTCCTGCCAAAACCGGTTGTCCACCACGTCATAGCCGGTGAAGATAACCCTTTCGGGCAGACCCAATTCCCGGACGTAAGCCAGATGCGGCCGCCCCCCCACCAGGGCGGCGTCGAATCGCCTGACCATCTGCCCCTTGAGCCATTCTCTCCAAGGATAACGCTGAAAATCCCGACGCTGGCTTTCCGACAGGAGCACCGCAAGGCGCCCCCGCACCTTGCACCAGGCCAGGGCCGCCAGGCAGGGCCAGGACGAATAGCCCGGAATGGCCACCGCATCCGGAAGGTCGTGATTGAGGGCCGACAGCAATTTCCCCACGGTTCTCATGGAACTTGCCGGAGCAGAGCCTTCGCCGAGTAGCCGCACCTTGCCCCGAAGCAACGAGTGATAGCCCTGGTCGGGCCGATCCGGAGCCTGCTCCCGCAAGGCGTAAATCAAGGCCTCGCCTCCCGCCGAACGCAAGCGCTCCCACAGGGCTCTGCATCGGGCCGCGTGGTAGTGAGCGAAATCATAGAAAAATATGCTTACCCGCATCTACCCGGCGTATTCCCCCACCAGCTCCTCAAACATTGCCTGCCAGATGGAGGCAACCTTCTCCGGGTGGTGTCGATCAATTACCGCTCGCCTGGCGGCCGAACCGATGCGGGCGGTCAGTTCCTGGTCCCTGAGCAGCCGGTCGCAATAATCGGCCAGGAGATCCAGTCGATGTTCCCCCAGGAGGAAGCCCGATTCTTCATGATGCAGCGTCTCACTGAGCCCCTTGCCATAAGCCACCGACGCCACTACCGGCAGACCATGAGCCATGGCTTCCAGGGGGGTCAGGCCGACAGCGTCGGCGTCGCTGTTAAAAACCAGGAGATCCAGTGCCTGGTAAAAATGCCCCAAATCCATCTGCCAGCCTAGCCAGCGAACCTGATGGCCTATGCCCAATTCTTCAGCCCTGGATTTAAGGGCTGTCTCTTCTTTTCCGGACCCGGCAATCAGCACCATTAAGTTGGGGTGCCTCGGCATCAGCCTGGCTGCCACCCAGAGCAGAAGGTCAAATCGTTTCTGTCGGATAAGCCAGCCAGCATTGCCTATCACCCGACTGTCTTGTGGGAGCCCCATGGCCTGTTTTGCCTTAATGCGGTCTGCTGACGTCCGCACTGCCGGTACGGCAATTGGAGGCGGCACTGCTAATGATCTATCTTCTAACGGCGGGAAAATCCGCATTGCCTCTTCTTTTAAAAAGTCAGAGTTAAAAATTATTTTGTCGAAAAATCCACTGAACATCTTATAAAAGACTCGCCAGCCCCATCTGTCACAAGCAGACCGGCCATGATAATTATGAACCGTCAGCACCTTGGGAATCTTTGAAAAAGAGCGCGCCCCCAAACAATTCCCCAGGCTAGGGCCGCCAACCAGCACTAGGTCGGGACGCTGCCTGGCCACCTGGCGCCGGTAAAGATGGTGGGAAAGAAGACCGTACTTTCCCACATAAGGGCAGCCGAAAGCCGGCACCCCCATCGCCTCCAGGATCTCCTTCCCTAGGCCCAAGGGGTGGAGGGCCACAACCTGAAAACCAAAGCCTCGACCTTTCAGCGACCGCATGAGAAGGTACAGGCTCTGCTCCATGCCTCCCAGGTTGGTGCATTGCATCAAGTTTAAAATCTGCAGGGAAGCCTCCCTGTGGTTGTGGCCCCGGGCCCGGTCACCGCTTGGAAAAAGCGAAGACAGGATTTGTCTTAACTACGCTCCTGCCGAACCCGGCCGCCTTTCCTGGCCGGGCTTTGTCAATATTTAGATTTTCTCTCAATCAAGTAGGTCAACAGGATCGGGACGCCCAAAAAATACAGCATGGCCGCCAGGGCTGATAAACCGTCCCTGACTAACGTGATGGCCATCGGGTAAGTACAAATGAAAATCAATAAGCCCGTTATCGGAAAGGCTTGCCAATCTTTCGCCTTTTGCCATAAGGCGCAAATTGACCCGGTCAGGGAGAAAATAATGATTATTCCGAGCCAGCCGCCATTCATCCAGGCATCCCCGATGCAGCCGGGAGCGTTACCCCAGAGATAGGACATGTCATTTACATAACCGGATGGCGTAAAAGAGGCGAAGATATTGTGCTTGCCGGGCCAGAGGATCCTGGGGATGGGGAGGATGAAAAACTGGTACAGATAATTCGACCCCCATAAATAAGGGAAAACAGAAGGAGTAAATTTCAGCCAATGCAGGGAAATCTCAAAACCCACCAGGTCATACAGGTAATGACTGGTGGTGGTTTCATAGAATTTGGTTATGGGCCCGGTTTTGGTGTAAACATACGCTTGCACCGCGCTGCGATTTTCCCCCAGGACCCCAAAGACCAGGGCGGCACCCGCCAACAACAGAAAAGCACAGGTAACCGCCAGAGCTTTCCTCCTTTGAGTGACTCCGGATGCCAGGCCGGCTGCCAGAAGCAAGCTCAAGCCGAGGTGCACCAAGCCCTGGCGGCCATAACCCCACCAAAGCCTTAAAATTATGAAAGGGGCACTGATAATCAGGGTGGGAAAAATTCTTTGGGTTGACAGGTAAAAAAGCACCGGAGCCGGGATTAAGAATAAGGCCACCTCGGCCAGGTACCCGGTGGTATTCAGGAAGCCGGACCCCTCACCTTGAGCTGTCGGAGCCCACTGTGCCACGTGTATATCCCGAATTCCGGGAAAGGGGGCAAAATAAAGAATGCTGGCAATTCCCAGCCCTGCCAGAAACAAACTTAGCCAGACCAATCTCCGCTGCAGGTCACCCGGCATGCGAACCTCATCGCTCCGGGATTCCGCCGGGGCGAATTTCCGGTAGCCCAGGGCGAAACACACCAGCCCCAGAACAACCGCCAGGCCCATTTGCAAGGCTAACTCTTCCTGGGACCACCAACCACGGAAAGGTCGAATTCCCAGCGTCTGGAAAAGGACGAAATAATTGCTCTGATAGATGTACCAGGGCCGCAGAAAGAAAGTCAGAAAGAAACAGAACAGGTAAAATCCGGCAATACTGTCCCAGCGGGCCACCCTTTTCCAGCCAATGATCGCGCCGAAAAAAACCATTCCCATCAGGCATAGTATCAGGTAATAGGCCATTAGCAATGCCGGTGTTGCTGGTAGCAGGAGGTTAGAAATTCAGCCAGTCTCTGTCCATACTTTTCCCAGGAAAATTCTTTAGCCCGCTGCCAAGCCCGATGCGACATCTCTTGAACTAGTCCGGGATCTCGGGCCAGTTTTTCCAGCCGCGCGGCGATGGCATCAGCGTCCCTTATGGGCACGATGAAGCCCTCCATGCCCTCTCGGACCACTGACCCGGCATTGGGAGTGGTGATCACCGGCAAACCGGCGGCCAGGGCCTCGTAAGTGACGGTGGCCGAGCCCTCGCAGATGGAGGGCAAGACCAACAGGTCCGCCCAGGCGTAATGGCGGAGCATCTCCTGGCGGGCCACCTGGCCGGTCAACTCCATCCGCTCCCCCAGCCAGCGGCGATAGGGCTCCCGGATGGTCACGGGCCCCACCAGCCGGGCGCTGATCTGCCCACTGGCCAGCTTTTCCAAGGCCTGGCGGAGATACTGGGGGCCTTTTCGCAGAGAAACGCCGCCGGCAAAGAGAACCCGGAGCGGCCCGCGGCCATCCCAGGGCCGGCGCCGGACGGCAAACCGGGAAGTGTCCACACCGTAAGGCAGGACCACAATTTTTTCTCCCGGCACCCCCTGGGAGGCCACACCCCGGGCCACAAATTCGGCCGGAGTGATGATGCGATCGGCGCCGTCCCATTCCACCTGTTCCAGATCCAGGCGCGGCTGCCAGACTTCCCGACCAGGATACGGCTCTTCCCAGCCCGGCCATCGGCGGTGCTCTTCGGAAAGCAGATGATAGACCAGGGAAGTTGGGGCTATGAATTGCTCCAGGATGCTAAGCATGCCGCATTGCCGCGCGCTTTGGAAAAGCGGGACCGCAGCAGACTGAAAGGCATACAGGCAATCCGCACCTCTAAAATCCCGCCGGGCCACCAGGTCACCGAAGCGCCGGCCGTACGCCAGGAAAACTCGCTCCCGGGCCGCCGCATCCCGGGCCCGCCGCAGGGCCCAGGCATACGAAAAGCCGAAATAATTGAAGGCGGTAAGGTGATCCGGCGGGATGCCATCCTCCCGGCGGGCCAGCAAGCGCTTTAAGGTTCCCGGCTGCCATTTCCCCGGCAGCCATGAGACAATCCCCCCCAAGAGGTCTAACGCGCTTCCGGGCACCACATAGGCGTCGGTATAAAAGTGCCTCAGCATGCCGGCGCGGTGCAGCAAGGCTGGAACGGCATAATGCATCCGCGCCCCCAGTTGGGCGACGATAATCTGTGGCCGAGGCGCCAGGCTCATCGCTGTTCCGCACTCCTGAAGCCCCGAAAACTTCCCTGCCAGCGGCAACCGCGGTTTTTATACAATAGCTTTTTCACCCATTGGCGCAGCCGCAATTTTTGTCGGCAATAACCCCGAACTAGCGCCGCGCCGCCCCCCTGCACCAGGCGGGCCACCAATCGCGCCCCGACAAAATTCCCATAAAGAGGCAGATAACTCAGCACCGCCCGGGCGACCTCAGGCTCCACCCGGGCCGCAGACAGAACCAATCCCATCGCCATCCGGCGCCGGGCTGTGGCGAGAAGCCGCTCTTTGCCGACGACCTCCACCGGCCAGTTGGAGTCCATGTCTTGCAAATGCATTAAATGTTCTTGGGCTTGCCACAGCGGCACATCAGCCTTGCCCAGGGAGTGGATTCTATAACTGGCCAGGACCCGGTCGTGATAAAAAACATCGCCCACCTTCAGGAGTTCCCGGTGCATTTTCCAATCGCCGGTATAAACAAACCGCCCATCATAGCCCCCCACCGCATCGAAGCCGGTGCGCCGCAACAGGACGATGTTCACGGCCCGGGCTCCGAAGACATACCGGGGGTACTCCTCCCGGCCCCGGCGGATGAAGGACCCATGGATAGATCGTTCATAGCCCAGCAAGGCGCCGGAAGCGTCGATCAGGCGACAGGCGCAGTGCGCAAAAGCTATCTCCGGGTGCGCTTCCATGACCGGAACCATCTGGGAGATATATTCCGGCTCCAACAGGTCATCCGCATCCAGTTTGCATATATATTTCCCCCGGGAAGCCCGGATAACGGCATTACAATTATCACTCCTGCCCAGATTGGCCGACTGGCAAATCAGGCGAACCCCCGCCGACTCATATTTCTTCGCTATTTCTAAGGTATTATCTTGACTGCAGTCATCCGAGACGATGATCTCTAGGTGGGGGTAATCCTGGCCTAAAGCGCTTTCCAGGGTTTCGGCCAGGAAAGCTCCGGCATTAAAGGCCGGAATGCAAATACTGACCAGGGGGAACCCGCTTCGACCACTAGCTGTCATCGGAGTCATCTTCGCTCTTGATTTTCACCCACGTTGATCTTAGCAAATTGAGGCTGGCATTAATAGGTTGATAACCGACGGCATGGCGTTCTGCCCATAATATGAAAACCAGGTAAAGCCCCGATCCAACTGCGCTCAACGAAAGCAACCCGCCCGGGATCGGCCAGGTATCCGGTCTAAAAAGCAAAATCCTGCCGACCCAGACGGTCGCCACCAGCAGCAAGCTGCCTAAACCAGGCGGAATCACGGCCAGAAGGATATCATGAGATCTGATTTTAAGCCCCTCCCGGACAAAGAACCACCAGCAAGGAAATCCAAGCGAGATTCCCATGGCATAAGCACCCGCCAGCCCGGCCAGTCCAAAGAAATGGGTCAAGGGGTACACCAAGGCCAAAATCCCCAGGCTGGAAGCCAGATCCATGGCAAACTGGCAGTCGGGCCGCCCCGTGGCCAAAAATACGGGGCTACCGGTTCGCAGCAGCGCCTGCATCGCTCCTCCCAGGACAATCCAGGGGACCAGCGGCACCACTCCCTGCCATTTCGGGCCCAGGATGAGGGGGAGCATCGGGCCAACCGCCACTGCCAGGAGAGCCGCCAGGGGAAAGACTAGCAAAGCGGTCACCTGGAGCACTTTGATATAAGCCGCGGCCAACCTGGGCGGGTTATCCTGAATCAGGCTGTATGCCGGGAACATGACCGCCAAAAGAGTTTCACCGATGTGACTGGAGGGCAACAGGGCAAAGCGCGCTGCCATCTGATAAAGGCCTAACGCCGCCGCCCCGAACCAGAAGCCGCTCAAGACGTCGGTCCCTTTCAAGATTATGAAGGTCATGATCGCCGACAACAGCAGCCATTTGCCGAAATCAAAAAGCTCCCGGGCCGCCTTGATTTCAAAAACCAACTTGGGTTTGTAAGGATGAAATCGATAGGAGGCCGCCATCCGAACCAGCGTCCCGGCCAGGGTGCCCAGCACCAGGGCCCAGACACTGCGCCAGATCAGGGCCGCCCAGATGGCCACCAGCAGATCCAGGGTCAGACCCAGGGCCTCCCAGGCGAAAAGTTTTTTATATTTCAGCTCTTTTCTCAAAAGGATGATGCCCATGCTGTTGAACGCCGAAAGAAAGGTGATCAGCGCCAGGGCGCGGATGACGGCAGTGGCCTCGGGTGCACGGAAAAGCCCGGCCAGCGAGGGAGCCAGAAACCAGAGGATGGCGGCGATGATGCCGCTGCGCCCCAGACCGGTCCACCAGGCAGTGTGTAGAGTCACGGATTGCAAGTCCCGGCGCTGCACCAGGGCTGATTCAAAGCCGATGTAAGTCAAGACCCCCAGGAAATATATGGAAAGTTCCCCCAAGCCTGCCGTTCCAAAGTCCGAGGGGCTGAGCAACCTTCCTAGAACCAGGGCCCGCATCAGGAATACCCCTTGCCGGTAAAGGCGCTCAGCCACCAGCCAGATTGTCCCTTCAAGGGCGCGCCTGCCCAGGTTCTGCAGGGAAATGGGCTCAGAGAGGCCTTCCTGAGAAACACCCCCACCGGCGGAATCGGCAGGCCCGTCCAGGGACGCGTTCCTTCTCACGATTTCTCCATGACCAGCGCCCCGGAGCGCAGGCAGATCCGTTGCCAGGCACTTCCGGTTTGGGAGCCGGCAAAACCTCGTTGGTGCAGCCAAAGGGCACAGGCATGGTTATCAATGGAAATCGTGGCGTCAGAGTCCGGCTGGAGATATGCTTCCCGGTTGGGGGTCAGGGGGAGGTAGTGAAGAGTCTCGCATCGCTTCAAGAGAAAAAAAGCCAGTTCCCGCCGGGCTCGGAGCGATATGCGAAAGATCCCTTTCACCCAGAAATAATCCAGCCAGGGCAGGCAAAACTTCAAAACCCGCTGCCCCAGGGGTAGACCTTGATAGGGTCGGGTTTCCAGGCCCAGGGGCTTCCAGGGAGTGACCCGCCAGGCGGCGGCCAATATCAAAGTGCCGCCCGGTTTTAAAACCCGGGCCATTTCCTCCAGGGCTGCTTCCGGCTCAGAAAGGTGCTCCAGGACGTCGAAAGACGCGACCAGGTCCAACGACTGGTCTATGAAAGGCAGGGCCTCGGCTGCAGCGCACACGAAGGGTTTTTCGAGATACCTTCCGGCCTCCAGGCTGATGTCCAGGCCGATATATCCGGGAACCGCGTGCTGGAGATGTCCCCGGCCACACCCTATTTCCAGGAACCGGAGTTTGTCCCCATTCTTCTCTTGCAGTAAGGACAGGAGCCAGGCAAACCGCTCGCCGTGGTGTTCGCCGCTGGCATAAGCCTGCCCTTTGTATAATGAATCGTAAAAGGTTCGAGTGCGCTGTAGATTATGATGCCGCATGTCTGGAGAGGAAACTTTTGCTAGCTTTCACCTGCCCACCGAGTCGCCTGGGAGCCCCGCCGCAAACCAGCGCTTATATGGCCAGGGACGATAATTGCCGTTCCTCGGCCGCCGGCCTGCGGCCCCGGGAAACGGTATCCACGAGGAGCGCCTCCACCTCTCCGGCGCACTTTTGGAGCGATAGATGCTCCACCGCAAAGCGACGGCCATTGGCCCCCATTTTTCTTCGCGCGGCGGCATTGCCGTACAGACCCAAAACCGCCTGGGCCATGGCCCCGGGATCACCCGGCGGCAGGCAGACCCCGCAGCGAGCCTCCCTGATCAGCCGGGGCCCGTCCCCGCCCGGGGGGAGGCTGGCTACCAACGGCCGCCCCGCGGCCATGATGCTCAAGATCTTGCTGGGCACCACCGGAGTTTGCACGGCCTGATGCAGCGTCACCAGGCAGAGGTCGGAGGCCGCCAGCGCCTGGGCATATTCCTCCCGGGGCTGCATGGGCAGAAATTGCACGTTGTCCAGGCCGCGCTCCCGGGCCAGGCGGACCAGCCTGGGCCTCTCCACGCCGTCCCCCACCAGGACAAACCGGATATCTTTGTAGCCCTTGAGCAGTCCGGCGCTCTTCAGGACGCAGTCGAGATCCTGGGAATATCCCATGATGCCGGCAAAAGAAACGATGAAGGGGGCGCCCCCCGCGCTGCCCCTCAGGCGCCGACGCCAGGGATTCCGGCCCGGCCCGGGTTTGATGGCCTCGACGTCCACCCAGTTGGGAATCACGGCGATATTTGCGGCCCTGGCCCCCCGGGCGGCCAGATAATCCCGATTCCCCCGGGAGTGGACTACAAATCGGTCCGCCCGGCGATACAGCAAGGACTCGAGGCGCCGCCAGAGCGCGATCAGCAGGGAGTTTTTCATAACCTGGAGATCAATGGCGCTCTGGGGGAACAGGTCCTGCACGTTCACCACCACCGGCACGCGGCGCTGCCGGCCCAAGGCCAGGGCGGCCAGCGCCAGGGGCAGGGGCGGCGAGTACGCCAGGACGATATCGACCGGCGGCAGAACGGCCCCGGTCAGCCAGAAGGAGAAGGCGCCGACCAACTGGTCGATCCCCCGGAGCACGGGCCCCTTCCGGCCGATATCCAGATTGAAGGCCCGGTAAACCGGCAGCCCATGGTAATTCTCACGGATCAAAAGCCGGCCCCGGCATTTCTCGGACTCCCGGACCACGTGGTAACGGGGGAGTCCGGTCAGGACCATAACCTCGTGCCCTCTGGCCTGAAGGGCCCGGGCCATATCATCATAAAGGTGGGCCGCCGAGCCTACCTCCGGGGGGAAAAAAGGACTGATCAGGAGGATCTTCATGAATTTGTTGCTGCTGGAATTAGAGCCGAAGCCCTTAATTTACTTCAAAATGCCATTCTTAGGATTGGGGGAGGGGTTTGGGGGGAGGGTGATAACCCCAAAGACTCACAGATAAAATAACACCCCCACCCTAACGGGAGTAAGCCTGTTGCTAATGTAAACTATTCCTGAAGGCAACCCCAGCCCGACTTTTTCATGGTTTACCGGCGAGCCCAGGCACAGGTATAGCTGCCTGGCAACCCGAATGGCCGCAAAGCTCCGGTTTGCCCAAGGGTCCCCGGCGAGAGGCGCCAGGTTCCTAGCGCCCCGTCCCTTCATTTTCCATCGTCAGGCAAATCTTGGCCAGGCGCAGGGCGGCGCGCTTTTTCCCCGGCGGCACCTTGAGCGGGTATTTCTCTTCGCCGGGAGGCGCCTGGGGCTGATTCAGCTCTGGATTCAGATCTTTCAAGGTCTGGTAATCAACCCCAAGAACCTGAGCAAATTGGGGCAAATCAATCCCGGCAGGCACCTCCACCTTTTCAAACCGCAGGGGGGCTTGATAGCAAATCCCGTCAAAGCCAAAGTGCTGAGGATTTTTGGCAATCAAGGTGGCGGCGATCAATTGGGGCACATAATTGCAGGTCTCCTGGGGCAGCAGCCGGTTGCCCGCCATGGTCCAGAAATCCCGGGTGGCGTGGCGCTGCACCACCCCTTCCACCCGCCTTTCCCCGGCGTTGTAACCCGCCGCCGCCAGATACCAGGAGCCGAATTGCCGAAACAGGTCCCGGAGATATCGGGCCGCGGCCCGGGTGGACTTCTCCGGATCTCGGCGCTCATCCACCCAGTTGTTGACTTTCAGGCCGTAGCGCTGGGCGGTGCCGGAAATGAACTGCCAGGGGCCCACCGCTTCGGCCGGAGACCGGGCCCAGGGGCTGAAGCCGCTCTCCACCAGGCAGAGGTACACCAGATCCTGGGGCAAGCCGTACTCCTGAAAAATTTTCCGCATCAACAGCAGGTAACGTCCGGAACGGGCCAGACACGCCTCAAAGATCTGCTTGCGGCCGGTGGTGAAGACCCGCATGTAGCCCTTGACCGGACCGTTCAGGATCACCGGCAAATCGGCGCTCAGCCCTGGGGGTACTCCCTCCAGCATGCCGCTGTCTTTCAGAAAAGCCTGGATTTCCCCGGCCAGGATCGGATCCGGGGCCTCGGCCGGCTTCCCAGTACAGAAATATTCCTGGGGAACCAAACCTTGGGAGGGCTCCTGGGCCGTCCCTGCCGCCAGGCGCGGCAAGGAGGCCGGCGGGGGCGTGGCGCAGGCCGAGAGCCAGAGCGCCGCCCCCAGCAGGATAGAGAGAGGCCGGAGGAACGGTGTCGCCGAAAGATTTCCGGGCAAAGACTGAACTGGGAAAGCCTGGCCGTGGTGGTGGGGCCGGTCAATTCTCCCGGCTGTTTGGAAGCGATGGACTACCGCCAGACGGCGCCGGCCGCCGGCTCGACCCGCCGGCATGAAAACACTCCCGAGGACTCTTAGCACTTAGACTCCTGAAGCTGCCGGCGGCGGCCCCTGTCAGAGCCATTCTGCCGTGCCACGCCGCCGAGGCAGGATAGGCCGGCAGTGGAAAAAGAGAGGCCGGCAGCCCGTCAGACCAGCAATCACCCGTCGGTTAAATGACCGCGAGGAATTATCCGGGTATTTGCTAAAGAAAACGCCGGCTTACTAAGAAAATCCCACCTCTCAAATTGGGTCGGCCCTCACGATTAGGGCGCGGAAACCCAGGTCAGCATCCCCTCGGCCACCAGGCCGCTGATGAATTCCTGGCAGTCCCGGATCGCCTGATCCCGGTCCACCTCGTAATCTTCCGCCAGGGCGGCGGCGATTTGAGCCACCGTGTGCCGGCCGTCGCAGCGCTCCCAGATAAAGGTGCCAACCTGGTTGAAACTATAAAAAAAACTGCTGTGAAAATTGACGGCGATAGCCTCACCGGCCATGTTCCGGTGCGCCGTGTCCTTGCTCCTTATGGGGTATCGTCCCATATCCTGCCGGGGGACGGGCTCCTGGTCAGCCATGACGCACCATTCCCAGCCCTTCCCGAGCCAGGCGCTTCGCGGCCGCCAGGAGGCTTATTAAATTTGGGACCCGGGAGACCGTCAAGCTGAAGGCCAGGCCCAGGAGGCGGCTTGCCAGGGAATCCAGGGAGCGCACCTTACCGCCGCGCTCCAGAGACACGGCCCGCCCACAAATGTCCTGGACCGTCACCGGCTCGTCCAGTTGGCCCAGCGCGTCGCCTTTAGTGATTATCTGGCCGGCAGCTTTGGCCACTACCCGGTGCAGCACCCAGCGGTCCCTTTGGAATAATAGAACGATGTCTCCCAGGCGCCCCTCCGCTGCCGGGACGATGGTCACCGTATCCCCGGCCCGGATAAAGGGGATCATGCTGCCCCCCTGGGGGAGGAAGCTCATGGTCCGTCCCTGCTGTAGCCCCTGGCTCCAGAGTTCTCCTTTAGGGTCCATCGATGACCTGCCAAAGTTCGGGACTAGGACGGAAATAGAGGGCAAAGCCGGGGACTTGCCCGGACAATTGGACCAGCGTGGTAAACAGTCTTTTTTGCTGGGGTCTGCGAGTGGCGTAAGAATAAACGCAGGGATAGAGCCGGGTTGCCACCTCCCGGGGCTTTAAGAGAGCCACCCGGTTTTCTGGGGCCTGAATGGGAAAATAAATCGCGCTGACCCGGGCCGATACTTCCGCCCCCAGCCGGTCCCCCTCTGGGTTAAGAGGGATGCCGCGGACCATGGCTGCTTTGCCGCTCAGTTGCACCGCCACGATCTCATCGCTGAGCACCGTTACCCCTGTAGATAGACGCACTATGGTGCTTTTGCCTGCCCCGGAAGGTCCCGGAAAGATGTAACCCTTCTGCTGCCGCACTACCCCGGCCGCATGGAGCAGCAGGCCGCGCCTGCGCAGCAGGACTTGGGAGTATATTACCCGCAGCACATTCTGCCAGTCCGTGAGCCCCGCGAATCTCGCCTCCCCCCGATTTCCCGGGAAGTCCAGATGTAGACTCAGGCCGGGGCGCCAGAGCCAGAACTGCTTACTGTTCTCCGCCACCCAGACCGGCAGGCCATCAATGCCACTTATTGCTTGCATTCTGGCCCGGGGAGATTTAATCTCCTCCACGGGCGCGCGGGTGACCCACAGGTCCAAACTGGCCGCCGGCAACCCGGAACCTTCTCCGGCCTCCCATATAATTTGAAGCTTCTGTGGCCGGGATGTCGGCGAAAAATCGCCCGGGAGAACCTTCATCTCCATTAAGTTCATGAATATTGGGCATTTCTTAAATTCGTGCAGCCGTGATCCTGCGGAGTCTTACAGCATCCTAGAGCGAAGCGGGCCAGCATCTCCTCTTTCTGCCAGGCGGGCTTCTGGTAGTCCTTCTTGGGCGCATCTTTTAATTTATGCCGGTCTCTCATCAGCAATCCACCTCCTTCTCCGATTTGCGATAATATCACCCTTTATCTCTTTTTTCCTCACAAAATCACACAGTCGGTCTTCAGGAGGAACCACCCAGTCATGAAGGTCCCGCACCAGCTTCAGCGCCGGGGAATTCTGCCATAAAGTCTGAAAGGGTTCTTTGCCGTTGAGGCGGCCGCACGGCCAGCGGACGTCGATGCAAGGCCACAACTCTCCCCGGGCCGTCAGGTAGCCGCTGCGACTCCCGGCGCCGCAACCATACCACTCCGCTTCCAGGGGGGTGGTCACCGATTCCTTGGCTTGACCATGCTCCTCTACCCGCAGGTCCGAGAATAAGGCCTGCTTTTCGTCCGGCCCCAGGGCCAGGCCGGGAGGATGCGGCCGACCATCCCAGCGGGGGACCAGGTGGTCATCCACCAGGTAAGGAATCTTCTCCATGGAGGCAAACTCCTTGATGGCCACCATGCCCCGGTAATTGGTTTGCAGGGCCACAGAGTTGAGGCCCAGTTTCAGGCCCAGGGCCCGGGAATCGTCGATAAATCTCCGGACCCAGAGCCAAGAGCCCGGGACCCCGGTGATCTGGTCGTGGATGGCGGCCTCCAGGCTGTATAGACTGACCCGCACCCGGTCCACCCGCATGTCGGCCAGCGCCCGCAGGTCCTGGCGGTCATAATTTAAACTGCCGCTGGTCATCAAGGAAATGCAGAAATTTAGCGGGTAGGCGTGCTCTAAGATGGTTAGGAGGTCCGGGCGCAGGAAAATCTCCCCGCCGCTGAGGGTGAGGAAAAAGGTGCCGGCGGCCGCCAATTGGTCCAGGATGCCTTTAATCTGCTGGGTGTCCAGCTCCGGCCCCGGACCGGCCCCCCGGCGCCAGGCCTCCGGCAGGTAGCAGTGAATACAGCGTTGATGGCAACGATAGGTCAGGTCAAAGTGGACCGTCAGGGGATACTGTAATTCCCTGGCCCTCGCAAAGAATCGGTCCAAAGCCCGCATCGCTCACTCCTATAGCAGATTGTCATTTTGGCATAATCTAGACATTTTGTAAAGATTTAAGGAAGATCGATAAAAAAATTCTTCCCCCCCGGTTTCTCCCGCCGATGCAGTACTTATCGTCATCCCGAGCTAGCGACTGTAAGTAATCATTGACTATGCCATTCTCAGGCTTTGTGGTATGTAAGGTAATAAAATTTCCTTAACCGCCTCGGCCCGATCCATTGTCCGAGATCTCCCGATCAACCCCGCCATGGATAATTTGACCCCACCCCCCTTCCTCCAGGCGATCCTGCCCTTGCTCGAGGCGGGGCCGCTGGCCGTTGACGCCGCCAGGCAACTGGACGACCCGGCGGTCCTGGCACACTTGCGAGCCCAGCATCTCGGCCCCTGGGTCTATCGGGAGTTGACGGCCCGGGGCCAGAGGAAAGTAGTCTCCAGCCAATTCTTAAAGGCCCTGAAGCACGATTATGCTTTTTATCTTAGGGAAACCCAACGGCAGGAAGGAGATGCCCGGGCAATGGTGGCGGCCCTGGCCGCCGCCGGGATCGGTCCGATTCTCCTCAAAGGAGCCGATCTGCGCCAGCGTGTTTATGGAGAGCCGGCGGTCAGGCCCATGGGCGACCTGGATCTCCTGATCGCCCCCGGTGAAATTGCCCGATCCCAGGAGGTGCTGTCAAGCCGGGGGTTCCGCCTCCAGCCTCAATGCTTGGACCCCCGCCCCGGCTTTAGGCGGATTTTCCGCAATGAACTGCAGTTCGACCCACCGCCAGCCAATTCTCTGGTGATCGACCTCCATTGGGAACTCCGGGGCGGGCGCCACTTTTACCGGCTGCCCTATTCTGCCTTGGTGCAAAAAGCCCTGCCCTGGGATTACCGCGGGGTGCCGGTCCAGTTCCTGGCTCCCGAACATCTGTTGATCCACCTCTGCCTGCACACCGCCAGCGAGAATCCCGGGGCCCGGGCTTTCCTGGACCTGGCCCTGGTCTTAACGCGCCTGCCCCTGGATTGGGATACTTTATTGTCCGAGGCGGCGGGGTTCGGCTGTCACTACCCGGTCTTCTTAGTCCTGCAAGAATTAGCGCCACTCCTGCCCCAGGCGATTCCGGCCGGCGTTCTGGCAGATTTAGGTCGGCACCGACCCCATTGGCTGGAAAAGCGGGCATTAAACCGGGGCGGCTTCCTTACCGAAGTTCTCATCACCGTTTACCATCACCCCCACCCGCGAGAATGCCTCCTCTTCCTGGCCGCCGGACTTTGGCCCAGCCCCGAGTACCTGGCGGCAATGCCCGGCGATCACTCTCGACGCGCCCACCTGCGCCGGGTTCTTGCCAAAACCTGAGCCCGGCCTGTCCTGGGCTTCGCCCCCCCGGCTCACATCTGGATATAGTTGTAGATGGCTGAGACCATAGGGTTGAGATAGGGACTGAAGATGCCCTTGCCGGTAATTCTTTCCAGGAGGGCCAAGGCGAGGATGGCAAACGGCCCGATCTGCCAGAACAAGCCCTTCACCTTGCCGTACCGTTCCGGGATCAGGCTGTAAATCAGAGTCCCCGCCGCCATTGGCGGTAGGAATATCAGGTTGTAAACCGCGGTGGTAATGTTGACCCCGATGACCATCAGGAAGACCCGGGGATTCCATTTGAAAATGTTCATGAACATGACCACGCTGCCGCCGATGCAGGCCAACAGCAGGTTTGCCATCGGGCCGGCCGCGCGCACCAGCACCGTAAAAAGGCGAGGATGTTTGAATTTGCCGGGGTCGATGCTCATGGTGCGAGGCCAGCCGAAGCCCCCCACCAGGTAACAGATCGTCCCCAGGATATCCAGGTGCAGGAAGGCGTTGAAATTAAAGCGATCCTTGGCGTCCTTGCGGGCATCCCCCAAAAAAGTCGCCGCGAAAGCCTGGGCTTCGGCGTTGATCATAATGGTCAGGAGGACCGAGACACAAAAAGCGACCACCGCATCCACCGCCAGGTTCTGGGGGTTGATGATATATGGTACCGGCCAGGCTTCCCACATCGCCAAAATCCTCGGTAACTTTGGAAAATAAAGAAGGCAGGGAGGTTTGCTCCCTGCCTTCCCAGTTTAGCAGATTAGCAGCTAAAAGCTAACCCTTGCTGCCGGAGATAGCTCTATCCCTATTTCTCGTGTTCCAGCAACGGCCGCTTGGCGATACGGGAGACAATGACCGCAATGATGAGCACGCAAGCCGAGATGATAAAGGCCCAGGTCAGGGACCCGGTCCAGTCTTTGATGGAGCCGCCCAACCGGGCCATGAAGAAGCCCAAGCCCCACCCCAGGAACACGATGCCGTAGTTCATGCCCAGGTTCTTGGGTCCGAAGAAGTCGGCAGTGTAAGAGGGCATCAGAGCAAGACCGCCGCCGTACTGCCAGTAAGCAATCCCCACCGCCAGGAACAGCAAGAAGAGGTTCTGGCTGGCAATGATGACAGGCAGCAGGAACAGGCAGAGGGCCGACACCAGGCAGTTCAAGGTATAGGCATTGTCCCGGCCGATCTTGTCGGAGTAGAGACCAGTGCCCACCCGACCCAGGGCGTTGATCAGACCGCCGAATGAGGGGAGGATCCAGGCGTTGGCCACCAGGGCGGGAACGTTCTTGGCCGCAGTGGCCAGGATGCCGAAAGCATTGGCGATGATCAAGAGACCCGATTGGGTGGTGCCGATGAACATCAGGATCAAGGCATAGGCCTGCCAGGTCTTCAAAATGTCGCTGGGGGCCCAATCCACCAGGGTGCCCGCGGCTTTGGCCGGGGCCGCCCCGGCTTTAACCGGCGCCGCCGGCGCCACATAGCCGGGTTCCGGCCAGGCCAGCAGGCTGCCGGCAATAATCACGACGATGGCGAAAATGATCCCCATAACCACAAAGCTGTAAGTAATGCCGCCCATACCGAGGAGCCAAGCGCCTAAGGGCGACACGTAAAGGGCGGCGCCGCCGTACCCGCCTACCACCAAACCGGCGATCAAACCGCGCTTGTGAGGACCGAACCATTTCAGGGCCGCCGGGGTGGGTGCGGCATAGCCGATGCCCATGCCGATGCCGCCGAAAATGCCGAATCCAATGATCAAACCCGCATAGCTCTTCGCCAGCCCGGCGATGATACAACCCACCGCCAGAAAGAGGCCGCCGGTGATGGCGCCCACCTTGGGCCCGAACTTATCCTGGATGCGACCCCCCGGAATCATCAACAGGGCAAAAATGATGACGCAGAGGGAAAACGGCGTGGCCGCTTCCGCGTTGGTCAGATAAATCCACCCCTCGTTCAATCCGGCCATGGCTGTGCCGGCCAATTTAAGATCTTTTGGCACCAGCGCCCCGGCCCAGACACTCCAGGCGTAGAGGATACCCAAACACAGGTTCACCGCCGTACCGGCGAAGACTACGACCCATGCCCTTCCTGGTACTTGGTCTGCCATAGGTTCCCTCCTTAGAATAATGACTGTGGATAAAAAGGCTGACTAGGTTAGGTGTTCAATGATTGGCTTGCCGGTCCGCTCCCTAAAATTGTCGGAACACACCTCCTCCCCGGGACAAATTCTTATCGTGATAAATTGTGCAAGGTCCCTGCCAGGGGTCTAATGTTAGTAGGGAAAAAAATCTGAGTCAACTAAAATCATTAAGATTGTTGCAATAATTTTTTCCCGAGAAAGTTCTTCACACCCGGCCGCCTGTCAGAGCGGCCCCTCCCGGGACATTTCTCCCAGGCGCCGGGGGTGTTTCACCCCATTTTAGCCGTCAGCCGTCAGCTTTCAGCTTTGAATTAGCTATCAGCGGTCAGCTTTCAGCTTTCAGCAAAAATCAAGGAATGGTCGAGGACAGCCTAACAGGCTATTGAAAAACGGTTTTTTGTCATCCTGAACGAAGTGAAGGATCTAGAAATCCTTGATATGACAAGATTCTTCGCTGCGCTCAGAATGACCATGGGAGGAATTCGGCAGTTATTCAGCAGCCTGCTAAACCTGAGGCAACCGCGGAGGCGAGCATGAAAATATCCTCGCGACTGCTCCTCCAAAGGCGTGTGAGATGTGGAACAGCCGCCCCCGGCTGTTCTTGAAATAGGGCGGTTACGCAGCAAATGTATGGTGCGCCCGGCGCACCATATCAAGAACTGACCCTGCCAGCCTGAAGCTGAAAGCTGACCGCTGCTAGCTGATAGCTGAAAGCTGACCGCTGACCGCTACTTCCGCCACACCCGGCCCGCCGCCGCGGCGATGGCCTCCAATTCCGCGGGGCTGTGGGCCAGGGAGATAAAGCAGGCTTCAAACTGGGAGGGCGGCAAGTACACCCCCTCGGCCAGCATTCCCTGGAAGAAGCGCTGAAATCGGCCCAGGTCGGCCTTTTTAGCCCCATCCAGATCGGTGACCGGCCCTTCGGTAACGAAGACCGTAAACATTGACCCCACCCGGTTAATGGTGATGGGCGCCCCGGCCCGGGCCGCCGAGCGGGCTAATTCTCCGGCTAGCCAGGACCCCTTTTCCTCCAGGGACTCATAGGTTCCGGGTTGCTGCAAAACTTTCAGGGTCGCCAACCCCGCGGCCACCGCCACCGGGTTGCCGGACAAGGTCCCGGCCTGGTAGATGATGCCCGAGGGCGCCACCCGGGCCATCAGGTCCCGGCGGCCCCCATAAGCCCCCACCGGCAGCCCGCCGCCGATGATTTTCCCCAGGCAGGTGAGGTCAGGTCTGACGCCGTATAGAGCCTGGGCCCCGCCCCAGGCGACCCGAAAGCCGGTGATCACCTCGTCAAAAATCAGGAGGCTCCCGTCCTGGTCGCAAACTTCCCGCAGTCCTTCGAGAAAGCCTGGCTGGGGAGGGACCACCCCCATGTTGCCGGCCACCGGCTCCACCACGATGGCGGCAATTTCCCCGGGGCGCCGCCGCACCGCCCGGCGCACCGCTTCCAGGTCGTTGTACGGCAGCGATAAGGTGAGGCCGGCAATCTCTTGAGGCACACCCGGGCTCCCCGGAATCGCCTGGGTCAACACCCCGCTCCCCGCCGCTACCAGGAAGGAGTCGGCGTGGCCATGGTAGCAACCGTCGAACTTGACGACCCGGGACCGGCCGGTCGCCCCCCGGGCCAGGCGCAGGGCGCTCATGGCGGCTTCGGTGCCCGAGTTGACCAGCCGCACCATTTCCAGCCCCGGGACCGCCTCCACCAGGAGTTCCGCCAACTCCACTTCCCCGGGGGTCGAGGCCCCGAAACTGGTGCCCCGGGCCGCGGCCTCCTGCACCGCCGCCACCACCCCGGGATGGGCATGCCCCAGGATCAGCGGCCCCCAGGACGCCACCAAATCCAGGTAGGAGTTCCCGTCCACGTCATAAACCCGGCTCCCTGCCCCCCTGGCGATCAACCGGGGCGTGAGCCCTACCGCCTGCCAGGCCCTGACCGGGCTGTTCACCCCGCCGGGCATCAATTCCCGGGCTCGCCTAAAGAGACGTTCTGAATTGGCCAAGCTCGCCATGGCCTTGCTCCATTAATGAAATGGTTTGTGGGGGGGGGGGCCGGGGGGGCCCCCCCCCCCCCCCCCCCCACCCCCCCCCCCACCCCAAACAGGGGGGGGGGGGTGGGGTTTGTGGTTGGGGGGGGGGGGGGGTG
>Ga0315268_10001270_pt1 | contig 28992 bp, 23 predicted proteins | sample C1_top_MG_FD_204535 | JGI IMG/M metagenome (GOLD analysis project Ga0315268, IMG submission 204535) | Sediment microbial communities from Yellowstone Lake, YNP, Wyoming, USA - C1_top | ecosystem: Environmental > Aquatic > Freshwater > Lake > Sediment | place: USA: Wyoming | collected 2017-08-01
GTTGGTCGAGGGTCTGTTGGATCTCCTTTGCCTTGCTGATGGTTGGATTCAATTCGAGCGCACGGGAGAGGTGCTGCCTGGCTTTCACTTTGTCGCCGTTCTTCCAGTAGGCCATGCCGAGGTGGTAACGAAAAGTCGCGTTCTGCGGTTGCTTGTTGATGGCCTCCTGCTTGATGGCCTCCTGCAAGAGATCAATAGCGGAGCCATACGCGCCCTTGTGGTAGTAGGCCCAGGCGAGTGTGTCGGCAGTGCTGGGAATATCTGGGAGACCCCGGCGGGCGACTTGAGCGTAGGAGAGGGCTGCGTCGACGTTGCCGCCATGCTCCAGCATCAGGAAAGCGAGGTTGTTGGCGGCGACCGGGAAATCAGGTCGCACCTGAAGACATTTCTGATAAAGCTCCTGGGCGCGCTGCCAGTTGTTCCGGCCTTCTTCCAAGGCCCCCAACATTACGTAGACGAGCGGTTGGTTCGGATCAGCCTGAATCGCCCGCTGAAAGCTGAAGGCAGCCTTGTCGACAGCGCCGCGGCCGGCCTGCAATTGGGCCAATGAAATCCAGGCCTGGACGTTGCTCTGATCCAATTCTGTGGCTTTGGTCAGGGCCTGCTCCGCCTTGTCAGGTTCTTTGTTTGCAGCGTACGCGCCACCAAGGACGGAGTAGTGTCCGCTCACATCAGGAGCCTTGGTCACTTGTCCGCTGGCGCGGGCGACGGCCTTCGCAGGCTGTTTCTGCTGTTGGTAGATGGTCACAAGAGCCTGGAGAGCTGCGGAGGATTTCGGGTCGAGCTCCAGGGCTACCTCGAACTGTTTTTCCGCATCCGCAAATCGCTTTGCGGAGGCCAGCAGCGCCCCCCGCTGAATGTGGGGTAGTGGGCTGTTCGGTGCGAGTTCTATCGCCTTCCCGATGTCTGCTTCGGCGCCGGTCGTGTCGCCGCGGTTGGCTCGGGCGGTCGCCCGCAACAAGTACCCATTCGGAATGTACGGAAAGCTGGAGATGATGGATTCTGCGCTCTTGGCCAGCTGTTCCCAGTCTTGCTTTCGCGCGGCGGCGGAAGCGAGCGCCTCGTGGGCAGGCAAATAGTTCGGGGCAAGCCGCACCGCCTCCAGCCACTCAGATTCGGCCCGACCCGCGTTTCCCGAAGCGGCCAGGGCGCGGCCAAGATGATAGTGAAGGCCTGCATTGTCCGCTTCCGTCTTGAGTGCCGTCTCGAGGACAGCGACCGCTTCGGAGTACTGCTTGCGAGCCGTTAGCAACTGGCCGCGCAACATCAGACCCTCGACATCCTTGGGGTTCTTCTTCAGGAGTCCATCGGTGACCTGGGCCGCCTCATCCAACTGGTTCATTCCGATCAGAAGTTGCGCATAGTTCTTGGCTACTCGCGCATCGTCCGGGTGCTGCTGGGCGAGCGAAGCATACTCACTGAGGGCCTTTTGCGTGTTCCCGGAGGCGAAGTAATAGTCAGCCAGCAAACGGTAACCCTGCGGCACGTCACTCATTGTCTTCTTGGCTTGCGCGAGCACTTGTTCGGCTTCGCCCCGCTTGCCCTGCGCTACGAAGAGACGCGCCAGCGCGGCGTGAGTCACCGGGTTCTTTGGTTCGCGCTCGATGGCACGCCGAAAGAATTGTTCGGATTCCGCCCACCGGCGCTGCATCCCATAGAAGTTCCCGAGTGCCAGGAGCGCCGCTGCAGATTTGGGGTTCAGCTCAACTGCTTTCTTGAAGCTTTCCTCCGCTGCGGCGGCCTGCCGCGCGCTCAGTTGCAACACTCCCAGGTTCAGGTAGGTCTGGGCTCGCTCCGGGCCGAGTTGGATGGCTGTTTGCATTTCCTCGATGGACGCCGATAGGTTTTGGAGTGCAGCGTAGGAATTAGCCAGCAGGATATGCGCATCCACGTTCTTGGGATCCTTTTGCAGGACGAGCTGGGCTCTTTCCTGGGCCTCCTTGAACTGCCGGGCACCCAGAAGCAAGTTTCCGAGGTCCACTTGAGCCTGCAGATGATCCGGCTGCAGGTCCACTGTCCGGAGAAGTTCCTGGTAAGCCCCGGCCCCGATCTGGAGTTTCAGGTAAGTTTGTGCGAGTTTGTAGTGCGCATCCACAAACTGCGGGTCCACCTTGATGGCGTTGAGATATTGGATGGCGGCCTCGCGGTACTTTTCCTTGGCGAAATAGGTGTCACCACTCTTCAGGAAATTCTGCTTGCGGACATTAGGGTCGCGCGTGCAGCCCGCCAACAAGCTGATGGTGAGTCCCACGAACAGAATCCAGGCCGTTGTGCTGCGATTCAACATGCGCCCATTCTCCTATGTGTTTAGTCTACACGAGGACCCGATGCACGGCCATGGTCAATGTCTATTTGAGCTGAGCGAGCACTTGTTGGATCTCTGCCGCCTTTTGGAACTTGGGATTCAGTTCCAGCGCGCGCGAGAGATATTGTCTAGCCCGCGCCTGGTCGTTGTTCTTCCAATAGGCCATTCCCAGATGATAGAGATAGGTCGCGTTTTGCGGCGCTCTCTTGATGGCGTCCTGGAGAAGATCGATGGCCGACCCATAGGCACCCTTGTGGTAGTACGCCCAAGCGAGCGTGTCGGCTGTGCTGGAAGCATCTGGGAGACCGCGGCGTGCGACTTGGGCGTAGGTGAGCGCGACATCCACGTTGCCGCCGTGCTCGAGCATCAGGTAAGCCAGGTTGTTGGCGGCAAGCGGATAATCGGGCTGTACCTGGAGCGCCTTCTGGTCGAGTTCTTGGGCTTTCTGCCAGTTGCCGCGTGTTTCTTCGAGCGCACCCAGCATGACATACATCCGCGCGTCACGCGGATTCCGCTGGATAGAACGCTCATAGCTGGCGACCGCCCTGTCGATAGAACCCTGGGCGGCCTGGACCTGCGCCAGAAGCAGGAAGGCATCCATGTTGTTCTGGTTCAGCTCGACAGCTTTTTGCAGGGCTGCCTCCGCGTTCTTCGAATCTTTTGCATCCATGAAGGCAAGCCCCAGCAGCATATGGAATGCGCTGTTCTGAGGGGCCTTGACAATCTGCGCCTGGACCCGTGCGAGAGCCTTGGCAGGCTGGTTTTGAGCCTTGTACACGCCGAGTAGTCCCTCCAAAGCCTCCGCAAAGTTCGGATCGCGTTCCAGCGCCTGCTCGAAGAGTTTCTCGGCTTCCGGAAAGCGCTTCTGCGCCAAGCGCCACTGACCCATCTGCGAATAACCCACAGGATTCTGAGGCGCGACTTCAATGGCCTTTTTCAGATCGGCTTCTGCTCCGGCGATGTCGCCTTTCACCCGGTGCACGATGGCACGCAGGACGTACCCCATCGGTGAGGAAGGTTCCCCGTTGATCAACTGTTCGGTACTGCTGGCTAGCAAATCGAGGTCCCTCTTGCGAAGTGCAACTTCGGACAGGGCAAGATGGGCTGTGGTCATGGTGGGCCGCAGGCGCACGGCTTCGCGCCACTCGCTCTCTGCGCGGCCCGAGTTCCCCACGGCCGCGGACGCGACTCCCAAGTGGTAGTGAGCCGGCGCGTTGTCGGGCTCCACCTTGATGGCGGCTTCGAGGACCGGGATAGCGTCGCTCGACCGGTTCTGGCGGTTCAGGATCTGTCCCCGATAGACCAGAGCATCCACTTCCCTGGCATTCGCTTTCAGGATTTCGTCGTTCAGCTTTGTCGCCTCGTCTAGGCGGTCCTTCACAATCAGCAACTTAATGTAGTTCTTCTTGACGCGCAGGTCCTGAGGATGCTCCTGGTACAGCGAGGCGTATTCGGCAAGTGCTTTGTCGGTGTTTCCGAAACTGAAATAGAAATCACCGAGCATCCGGTAGCCCTCGGAGTTGTCCTTGAGGTCTTTTCTTGCCTGGAGGAGTAAGCGTTCGGCTTCCTCCATCTTGTGTTGGGCCACGTACAGCATTGCGAGAGCCTTCCATGCGACTGGGTCTTTGGGATCGAGCTCGATCGCTCGACGGAATTGCTGCTCGGCTTCTTGCCAGCGGCTTCGCGACTGAAAGGAATTCCCCAAAGCAAGAACGGCCTGTTTGGACTTCGGGTCCAACGCGAGAGCCTTCCGAAAGCTCTGTTCGGCCGCGGGGGCCTCCTTTGCCCCCAACTGGAGGGCGCCCAAATTCAGATAGGACCGCGGCCGATCCGGCGCCAACTGGATCGCAGCCTGCATCTCTCTTAGAGAGGCGGGCAAGTTCTGTAGAGCGGCGAGCGAGTTGGCCAACAGGATGTGAGCATCAACGTTGTTTGGGTCCTTTTGCAAAACGAGTTCGGCACGCTCCTGTGCCTGCTTGTATTCGCGGGCGCCAAGGAGCAGGTTCCCGAGGTCCACCTGGGCCTTCCAATGGTCGGGTTGAAGGTCGACGGTGCGAAGGAGTTCCTGGTAGGCGGCGCTCCCAATCCCCAGCCTGAGGTAGCATTGGGCCAGTTGGTAATGAGCTTCGGCGTAGCGAGAATCCACTTGAATGGCATTCAAGAACTGGATGGCCGCCTCTCGGTATTTTTCCTTCTGGTAGTATTCTGTCCCGCTCTGCAAGTACTTTTGCTTGCGAACGTTTGGATCCCGAGAACATCCTACCAGCACGACGACAAGGCTGAATATGACGAGGAGTAATGCGATCCCCGGACGTACCCTCATCTCTAGCTCCCTTCCTGCTGAGTGGGTTTCCGTCGCGCCCCACACTCCGACATAGTTTACCAACTTCGTGGGCAGCAAGTGCCGAAGGGGCCGCTATGCTCTTCTTGAATAGCGTGGGGACAAAAGAAAACCGGCGCCCAGAAGGCGCCGGGATTCGAGGGTTGGATTCCGCAGCGATCTTAGAGGGACAACCGGCGACGGATGACACAGGCTAGCCCGAGCAAGCCACTGCCGAACAGAGCCAGCGTTCCAGGTTCAGGAACCTGTGTGCCGCCGTCTCCGGCAAAGCCCGTCGGATTCCCATTTGTCGGTGCGACGTGGATGACAAAATGCGCGCAAGCCTCACCGCCACAGGACAACTCGAACACATCGTACACGGAGCTGAAGCCGCCGGTGCGGTCCAGATCAAATGAGAAATCCGTGAAGGACTTGTCACTCGGACCGGCGGCGTCATAGATGATGCGGTTGAAATTCCCGAAGCCGTCCATCTGCCCGCTGCTATTCGACCAGGCAAGGCCCGAGGCGGCACCGGACCCTTCGTTTGAAACAAAATTCGTGGCGGTCAACCCGGTGGTGCTACCCACGACGTTGAATCCGAACATCCCGTTGTTACCGCTGCTAGTCCCAAAGAAAGTGAAACCGGGATAATCCGCGACGGCGATGTGGATCGTTGAACCGCTGAGGGTCACGGATACCGTGGCATAAGGACCGGGTGTGCTGGAAAGCCCGGAGTTCGGTGTATCGATCGTAACCACGAGCGGGCCGTCGGCCTTCGCCCCAGGTGCCAAAACCAGGATGATTGTTGCGATTCCGAAAATGCCCAGCAACTTTCTCATTTAGAGCCTCCGCCTCGCCTGTTTTGGCTGCCCCAGAGGAGCATTGCCACGCTATACAACGCAGGCAGACACATAGTATTTAGCAATCGTGATGCCAAATCCGAATCGCTAACACTAAGGTGTCATCACCTAAATCATTTATTTTGTGTCCGATGCATACGGTTTGGAATCGCTATCGAGTCTCGAATTGCCGCGCAGGCATCTGTGTGAAGGAGTCTTCACAAAAGTGGTGCTGATCTGAACTGGCCTCCTTGATTGTTTCTCATTTTCAAGAAAAAATCAAGGTTTGGCGGAGATTTGCAGAGACCAGGCTTCAACCGATCTAGGTGAGCATCCTCTCTTGCTGGTAAAAGGGTTGGCATGTTTGGGAAAAACTTTACCACTCCTGCCCCAGGACTTTACCGTACGCGCCGGGAATTGGATTGCGGATGTCTTGTAACTTAATTAACATACAGCACTTACTAGAGTGATGGCTGTGGGTGTATTCTCGCAGAATTGGCATTGGCATTGCTAGTCAAGGGGTAGCCCATTTCGGAGTCTTGCTGCTGGCGGCGTTTCTCTCCGACAGGAGGAGCGTGAGGACATGGCTTCACCAAGTATAACATCGCTCGAAGCTTCGTTTCGAAGTGGGCGGCCTGAGGACGTGTACCCGTTACCAAGTGTGAGTTCAGCGATGGTAGCCGTCGAGAAGGTCTTGGCCGATATCGCCCGCACGGATATTCCGGTGCTTCTGGTAGGCGAGAGTGGGACGGGCAAGGATGTACTTGCGCTGCAGCTTCATCGGCAGTCGCTACGCCGCGAGGAGCCCTTCGTCAAAGTGAGTTGTTCTTCCTTGACCCTCGATTCGCTCCAGACTTTATTGAAGGGTGCAAGCAAGAAAAACGAAGACGGTGTCCATCATGGGCATTGGGGCACGCTCTTTCTCGATGAAATCTGCGACTTGGATCCGGCCTGCCAGCCCCGACTGCTTTCTGCCTTGCCGGATGGTACGCCCGAATCAGTGGAAGGGATCGTCCCGATCTTGCGCGCGCGTTTGATCTGTGCGACCAGCCGGAATTTAGAAGACCACCTTCACGCGGGGCGGTTCCGAGAAGAACTCTACTTTCGCATTAACGGGGTGTGTCTGCGGGTCCCCCCACTCCGGCACCGACCGGAGGATATTCCTGCGCTGCTCGACTACTTTCTGGAAAGGTACGCTGCGGAGTTGGGTCGACAAAAGGTTGCGGTCAGCGCGCAGACCCTGCAGCAAGCCGTCGCCTATGCGTGGCCGGGCAACATCCGCGAACTGGAGAACTTTGCCAGAAAAATCATCGTGTTCGGCGATGATCAAGCTGCAACCGCGGAACTGGGAAACGGACACGAGCCCCTTGCCGCTCCAGAGAAGGAGAATGGAACAGGCGTTTCGTTGAAGGAGGCTGCGCGAGCGGCTTCTCGGCACGCAGAGCGGGAGCTCATTCTGAAGACCTTGGCGCGGACGCGCTGGAACCGCAAACGCGCGGCGCAAGAACTGCGGATCAGTTACAAGGCGCTCCTCTATAAGCTAAAGGATATTGGTTTGAACGAATCCGTGTATTCGGGGAAGGAATCATGAGGACGAATCGGGTAGTTGGAATCATCTTGTCAGTGGCCCTTTGGTCGGTGGGGCTGGCTGCCGTTGCGCAGGAGAGCTCTTCGAAAAAGGACAGCAAGCCGGCCCAGAAGGCGCAGAGCAAGTCAGAGGAGTCAAAGGCTACTGCAGCCACCACGGATGCGTCCTATGTGATTGGCGAGGAAGACGTGCTGATCATTAATGTCTGGAAAGAGCCGGAGATTTCTCGGACGGTTCCGGTTCGGCCCGACGGGAAGATCTCGCTGCCGCTCATCAACGACGTACAGGCAGCCGGGCTGACGCCCTCGCAACTGGGTATATCGATCACGGAAAAACTGCGGAAGTACATGTCGGATCCACAGGTGACCGTCATCGTTTCGCAGATCAACAGCCGCCGTGTTTACATCATGGGAGAAGTGAGCCGCCCCGGGGCCTATCCTCTGCTGCCCAACATGACGGTATTGCAGGCGCTCTCGAGTGCAGGCGGTTTTAGTCAGTTCGCCAACCTGAAGGGCATTTATGTCTTGCGCAACGAGGATGGAAAGCAACAGAAGTTTCCGTTCAACTATAAGGATGTGATCAAGGGTCAACGGGCCGAGCAGAACATTACGTTGAAACCGGGCGACACGATCATCGTCCCGTAGGGGGCAGAAATGAAGACTGCAAAGAATACGATGTGGGTGGTCCTACTCCTCGCGCTGGCGCTGTGTGTCCCCGCAGCGTGGGCGCAGCAGAAAGACCCGCGGGTACCGCCGGCAGCGCCCCTGCCACCGATTGTGACTGGCGAAAGCAGCAGCAAGACCGCGGCTTCCGCCAACCAGCCTGCGGCGAGTCCCGCTGCGAAGTCGGACAATACTCCGCTGACCAGCTCCCAGGTCTGGTCGCCCGGAGGGGGTGGAGCAGGGCGGAACTTCCTGTTGCCCAGCCTGAGTATCTACGGGGGCGGAGACACGAACCCCCAAGGGTTCGGGTCTGGTTCTGCTCTCGGCGCAGTGACCACGGTGGGTGGCCAACTGGCCTTACAGCGGGTTTGGGTGCGGAGTGAGTTGACCGCCGAGTATGCGGGCGGCTCGACGTTCTATACTTCGGTACCGGACCGGAACCGCTCCTTTCACGATTTTCAATTCTCTTACAAGACATCCGGGCGTCGCTGGACGTTCCTGTTGAGCGACTCCGTCGGATATTCACCTGAAGGAGGCGCTGGTGGAGGGCTGGGGTTTGGGCAGCTCGGGACGGGTCCCGCGAGCATCTCCGGGAATCCCCTCGTCAACCTGAACCCAGCGCTCACCCCGAATCAGTCCATCGTTTCCACCAACGCCCCGCGTGTGGACAACACTGTGGCGGGCGAGTTTCAACACGGAGCGGGGCGGCGCGCGACGCTTACCTTCGGCGGCTCCTATGGGATCCTGCGATTCATGGAGAATGGTTTCATCGATGGCGACACCATTGGTTTCCGGGGGGGTTACGACCGCACGCTCACGGCGAAGGACACCATCGCGGTGAGCTACGGGGCGAATCTGTTTCGGTACCGCGGGATCAGCATGGGAACGGACAGCCACGTGGTTCAGCTTTCCTATGGCCGGCGAATCAGCGGGCGCATGTCGTTCCAGGTTTCTGGGGGTCCGCAGATCACGCAGGTGGACACGATTTTGGGCACACGCAACTCACTTGTCTCTTGGAACCTGCAGAGCTTTCTACGTTACCGGGTCGGCCAGGCGGATGCCACCCTGAGCTACCTGCACGGCGTTACCGGGGGTTCCGGTTTCTTCTTGGGCGCCGTCACCGATGACTTCAGCGCGGGGCTCTCAAGGCAGCTCTCGCGCGTGTGGCGGGGTTCCGTCAACTTTGGATTCGCGCACAATGGTTCCTTGCAGGAGATCGTAGCGGGCACCACAGGGCGCCGCTTCAACACCTGGCGGGGTGGCTTCGAGCTGAGCCGGCCGGTCGGACGGTACACCCGGATGTACTTCACCTACGGGGTTGAACATCAGGCCTCCGCCAATGTCGGCTGTGTCGGCCCGGCCTGCGGGCTGGACGGGACGCGTCACGTGTTTGGCTTGGGTTTCAATTTCCGGTTCAAGTCCATCGAACTGGAATGAGAGCAACTGTGCCGGGGCGCACTGCGTCAGCGTGAGGAGAGTGCATGATTGGACATCGTGAGTTTACGGTTGACGACTATCTGACCATTCTACGGCGACGATTGTGGGTCATCCTCGTGCCGGCGATCCTGGGGCCAGTGCTTGCCTATGGAGTTTCCTTGGCACTGCCGGAGAGATTCACCTCCACGACGTTGGTGCTGGTCGAGGGGCAAAAGGTGCCGGAGAATTTTGTGCGTTCCATCGTCACGGATGAGTTGAACAGCCGGATCGCGACCATGCGAGAGTTGGTCTTCAGCCGCACGCGTCTCGAACCCATTATCGAGAAATATGGTCTTTACAAAGAGGCTCAAGGTAAGGTCGCGATCGAGGATCTAGTCCTGAGACTGCGGAATTCCATTGAAGTCACGCCGATTAAGCCGATCCTCCGGTCACGGAGTGAAGAAGTGCCAGGATTCAATATCAGTGTGACCGCCAGCGAGGCGAAAACGGCACAAATGATTTGCTCCGAAGTCACCTCTCTGTTTTTGTCGGAGAACCTGAGGAGTCGTGAGCAAACGGCCATGGGTACGACCGAGTTCCTGCAGAAGCAACTTGGGGACGCGAAAAACAAGCTCAACGAACAGGACACAAAGCTTGCCGCTTTCAAGCAACGATACGTGAACCTACTGCCTGGGCAAGAGCAGACAAACCTGAACTTACTGGTGGGTCTCAACACGCAGCTTGATGCGGTCACACAAGCTTTGAATCGAGCTCAACAGGATAAGACCTACATGGAATCGCTGCTGGCACAACAGATCACTGCGTGGGAGGCCAGCAAGACCGGGAGCAACCCAGAAACCCTGGAGCAGCAACTGGCCAAGAAGGAAGGTGAGCTGGTTGCACTGAGAGCACGCTACAAGGATGAACATCCCGATGTGGTCGCTGCCAAAAACGATATCGAGCAGCTCCGCCAAAAGATCGAGGCCGCAAAGGGTGCCCAAGCGAAAAAGACGGACCGAACGGATGACGCGCGTCCGTCCGAACCCGCTCCCATCCTGCAACTCCGAGGCCAGATACATAATGCAGAGGTCGTAATTCGGGAGAAAACGCGCGAGCAGGACCGGCTTCAGGAGCAAATCAAGATCTATCAGGCACGTGTGCAGTCGAGCCCGCTGGTCGAGCAGCAATATAAGGAACTGACGCGTGACTATGACACCGCGCTCGCGTTCTATAATGATCTTCTGAACAAGACCAAACAGTCAGAGGTTGCCGAAGATCTCGAACGGCGGCAACAGGGCGAGCAATTCCGCATCACAGACTCTGCGAATCTTCCGGCGAAGCCGTCCTTTCCGAATCGTCGGCTGTTTGCCGGCGGCGGCTTGGCTGGTGGACTCGCTCTCGGTGTGGGGTTGGCTCTTCTGCTCGAATTCCAGGACAAGTCGATTCGCAACGAGCGAGATGTAGAAGCCCTGCTGGGCGTGACGACCCTGGCGCAGATTCCGTTCGTGGGCGAAGCGAACGGTCGTCGGAATCGCCCCGGGAAACTTGGACGCAGGGCAGAACCTGCATCTGTACCCAGAGTGACGGCTTAGGATCTGTTTCATGTACAAACGATTCTTCGGTCTGAAAGAAAACCCGTTCAACGTGAACCCGGATCCGCGCTATCTGGTGATGACCCGGTACGCTGAGGAGGCGCTCGCCTGCCTGACCTACGGAGTCGAGAGCCGCAAGGGGTTCATTCTGCAGACCGGTGAGGTTGGAACAGGCAAGACCACCTTGATCAACAAACTGCTCGATCACCTGCACCGGCAGTGCATCTCCACGGCTTTTGTTTTTAATCCGCGCCTCAGCGTGGCGCAGTTTTTGGACTTCATGATGGCGGACTTCGGAATCCCGTGCGACGGGCTTTCGCCGAGGACCTCGAAGAGCCAGATCCTGCTGAAACTCAACCAGTGGCTGCTCGAACGCTATCGGAACGGCGAGACCGCCGCTCTCATCGTGGACGAGGCGCAGAATCTTTCGCCCCAGGTGCTTGAAGAAATCCGCCTGCTGACCAACCTGGAGACCTCAACGGAGAAGTTGCTTCAGATTGTGCTCTCGGGACAGCCCGAGCTCGAACAAAAGCTGAACCAACCGCAATTGCGCCAACTGCGCCAGCGCATCACCTTGCGCTGCAAGACGTATCCGCTGACGATCGAGGAAGCGCATGGGTATGTGACCCATCGGCTGCAGGTAGCCGGCGCCGCTGAGGCGCATTCCTTTTTTTCTGACGAAGCCGTGGAGCGTATCCACTTCTATTCGCGCGGTATCCCCCGGGTGATCAATCTGCTGTGCGAACATGCCCTGATCAGCGCTTTCGTGGATCAGCGCAAGCCGGTGGGTGTGGACATCGTGGAGGAAGTGGCCCGCGAGTTCCAGTTGCACGAGATCGACCCGATCGCCCCGCCTCCGGCCAAGCGCGACGGCAACGGCGAGAACGTGCGCCTGATGGAGGCTTTGCAAAGCCTGGCAACGCTGGTGGACCGCCTCCGGACGCGCGAATGAACGCACGTCACAGGGGATGTCGAAGGCTCGACCCGATCGAAAGGACACAATGAGTCGGATTCATGATGCACTGAAGAAGGCGGAGCAGGAGCGGGAGGCGGCCCACGCCGCAGGGATCTTCCCCGCAGCCCAGGCGGAGCAACTCGCACCCGAGACGACTCCTCCAGCAGCACCTCGAGCCCTGGACGAGTCGCACCCGGTCAGCAGCGTGGAAGCCTTGGTCGCCCGCTGCGCTCATCCCACTTGGACGCCCGAGCCGAGGCTGGCGCAGTTGTTCAGTTCTGCTCACGTGTCCTCCGGGTCTGAGGAATTGCGCACGCTTCGTTCGCGACTTTACCAGATTCGCGAGCGCCAGCCCCAGCCCCTGCGGAGCCTGCTCATCACCAGCGCCTTGCCGGGGGAGGGGAAGACGTTTCTCACGGCGTGTCTGGGGCAGATGATCGTTCGGCAGCACGAGCGCCGCGCGCTGATGATCGACGCCGACTTGCGGCGATCGCAATTGCACATGGTGCTGGGAGCGCCGAGCGCGCCAGGATTGTCTGATTACCTGATGGGCGCAGCCGACGAACTTTCGATTGTCCAGCGTGGACCTACTTCCAACCTTTTTCTTATCCCCGGGGGCAAGCCTGTGTCGGATCCCGCCGAGCTACTCGCCAATGGGCGGTTGAAGCAGCTCTTGGAACGGTTCGCGAAGATGTTCGATTGGATCCTGGTGGATTCACCGCCGGTGGTTCCCGTGCACGACGCGAGCGTGTTGGCCGGGCTCAGTGATGCGGTTCTTCTGGTGGTGCGGGCCGCGTCCACCCCGGCGGAACTCGTCCAAAGGGCCCGTGTGGAGTTGCAAGATAAGGGCCTCCTGGGGGTCATCCTGAATCAGGTGGACGAAGGACAAACTTACCACTCCTATTACTACCACTATTACGGACACAACGGCACCGGCACCAAAAAGAAAAACTGATTCACGGTTACAGGACTATTCCCAGCCCAGGGCCGAGAAAGGTCCCGGGTGTGATCGCAAAGGCGTCAGGATTGGACCGCGCGGGCGTGGACAAGGCGCCGCAGACTCTCCCGATTGGTGGGAGTGGTTAATTGACAGAAGGCGTGCGCGGCAATCTGGCAACGGCCGAGGATTCGGCGAAAATGGGCCACGCGAGCCGGTTCCTGGAGTCTCACGTGGCACAATTCCACGGGACGGCCGAGGGATTCACTTCGCGTAGGAGATGAGGCCGAATGAACCTCCGAATCTATCTCACTGGTAAAAACGGCCAAGTTGGATGGGAATTGCAGCGGTGTTTGGCGCCGCTCGGCGAGGTTACCGCCGTAGATATCGACGAAGTCGACCTGCTCAATCCCGAAGCCATTCGGCAGAGCCTGCGAGAGGCTAGGCCTCATTTGATCGTCAACCCAGCCGCCTACACGGCAGTTGACCAAGCGGAGAAGGAACCCTTGCTCGCGCGGGCGATCAACGCCGAGGCGCCCGGCATCATGGTTGAGGAAGCAAAGCGGATCGGCTGCGCATTCGTCCATTACTCAACTGACTACGTTTTTGATGGCACGAAGGGCTCGCCCTACACGGAAGCAGACAACCCCTGCCCAATCAGCGTTTACGGTGAAACCAAGTTGGCAGGCGAGAGGACTGTGCAGGCCGCAGGAATACCCCATTTGATTCTGCGGACTAGCTGGGTGTACGGCACCCGGGGAAAGAACTTCTTGCTGACGGTGCTGCGACTGGCAGCCGAGCGGGAAGAGCTTCGAATCGTCGATGACCAGGTCGGTGCCCCGACTTGGAGTCGGATGATCGCGGAAACGACCGCCCTGATTCTGGCCAGGACTTACTCACCCGAATCAGGGCTTGCCTCGCTCGAAGAACTCAGCGGTGTCTACCACCTCACCGCCGCGGGACAAACGACCTGGTATCATTTTACGAGGGCCATCCTGGAGGATCCTGCAGCCCGCTCGCTCTGGCCAGGGCCATGGGTCGCGAAAAAGGTGGTTCCTATTCGCACCGAAGAATATCCGACCCCAGCGAAGCGCCCCGTCCATTCTGTCCTCTCCAATGCGAAGCTTCAGCAGACATTCGGGTTGACTCTTCCCTCCTGGCAAACCCAATTGAAGATGGCCCTGGCCACAAAGTAATCCTAGGAAACTGCAAAAATGCGTTTGGAAAGCTACATCTTCGGCGCGTCAATTCGGTCCAATGCGCGGACTTCATCCGGAGCGATTCTCGTGGGCGCGGGGAAAGAGGAAGGGATTAGCCGGCCGCCTGGTGAGTTGGGGGGGTGGGGAGGAGGGAACTGACCGATGTTCCTTCGCGGAGCCTGTGTGGCGGGAGACTTCTGAAGTGGCTACCTTACGTCTTGAAGGTTTCAGCCCGGCGGTCGTAGTGGCGCTCGTAGTACTGGCGGTATTCCCCGGAGCGCGTCCGCTCCAGCCAACCGGTGTTCGCTTCGTACCACTGAATCGTCTTGCGGATCCCTTCTTCGAAGCTGACTTGTGGCTCCCAGCCGAGTTCGCTCTGTATCTTTGAGCAATCTAACGCATAACGGCGGTCGTGGCCCGGGCGATCCTGGACATATTGAATCAGAGATTCTGGCTTGCCCAGCAATTGCAGAATCGTCTTCACGACCTTGAGGTTCGGCGTCGGCGCTCCAGAAGAGACATTGTAGATTTCGCCTGTCTTGCCCCTTTCGAGAACGACCGCAATCGCCCGACAGTAATCCTCCACGTAGAGCCAGTCGCGCTCGTGGAGGCCGTCGCCATACACGGGCAGCGATTTGTTTTCGCGCGCGTTGGCGATCATCAGCGGGATCAGTTTTTCGGGGAACTGGTAGGGACCGTAGTTGTTCGTGCAGCGGAGCGTGATCACAGGCAATCCGTAGGTAACAGCATAAGCGTAGGCCAGATGGTCCGCGGCCGCCTTGCTCGCAGCGTACGGACTGCGTGGCTTCAAATGTGCGTCCTCGCGAAAGCTCACGCCGGCGGGCGCCGTGCCGTACACTTCGTCGGTGCTGATGTGCACGAAGCGCGGCAGTTTCACTTTGCGAGCGGCTTCCAGCAGCGCATGCGTTCCCTGGATGTTTGTGCGGATGAAGGGCGAGGCGTCTTCGATGCTGCGGTCCACGTGGGTTTCAGCGGCAAAATTCACTACCGCGTCGAACCCTCGGCCCAAAGCCGCGTCCACTTGCTTTGCGTCGGCGATGTCGCCATGAACAAAGGAGTAGCGCGGGTTGTCAACCACGTCGGCCAGATTATCGAGATTGCCTGCGTAGGTGAGCTTGTCGAAATTGACGACGTGCACGTCCGGGCGCGCGGTAAGCAGATGGCGGACAAAATTGGAGCCGATGAATCCTGCGCCGCCAGTGACCAGAACCTTCACAGAACCTCCTTGGAGAAAAGGTGGTGTGCGCGCATCGCGTTTTCGCCAGATCTTACTCTTCGTCACCCTTGGCGGGATGAATCTTCGGCCGGGAGCCGTCCGGGAGTTTGTTGGCGCCGGTTTGCGCTACGAGGTTGGTTGCGCGGCGGAGCGAACCAAACGTTCCGGCATCGGTCCACCAGCCGTCGAGCACGCTGTAGGTGAGCGTCCCTTCGTTGAGGTACATGTTGTTGACGTCAGTGATTTCCAGCTCCTGGCGCCAACTCGGCTTCAGCCCTCCGATTTTGTCGAAGACAGTGGCATCGTAGAAGTAGATCCCGGTTACAGCGTAATGGGACTTGGGCTGCTTCGGTTTCTCCTCGATGCGTATCAGTTTGCCGTCGGCAATTTCTGGGCAGCCGAAGCGCTCGGGATCCGGCACCTCCTTCAGCAGGATATGCGCGCCGCGCTCCTGCTTTTCGAACTGCTGCTTCGAGGCGATGATGTTCTTCTCGATGATGTTGTCACCCAGGATGACGCAGATCTTCTCGCCCGCGACAAAGGGCTCGGTCAGCCGCAAGGCGTCGGCGATGCCCCCCTCGCCTTCCTGGTAGGTGAAGTTCAAGTGCCGCAGGCCGAAGTCCTTGCCGTTGGCCAGAAGGCGCAGGAAATCGCCGGCATTGTTCCCACCAGTGACGATGACAATGTCGCGGATTTCGGCGGTCACCAGCGCCTGAATCGGATAGTAGATCATCGGCAGGTCGTACACCGGCATCAGGTGCTTGTTCGTCACCCGCGTCAGCGGATACAGCCGCGTCCCCTTCCCTCCTGCGAGCACAATACCCTTCATGTTTTCACCTTTCTTCAATGGTAGGAGTTGGTGCGAGCTTCGGGAAATCAGCATCCCTCCTCATGGTCGTTGCTAGCATCGAGGAAGTCATCCCCCCAGCTAAGGAGCAGCATCCACAGAGCCGACTCTATCTTCCGGTTCGAACGAGTCTCAGCGCTCTCTCACTCTGGGGCGCCCCGTCCTCAGGAGTCAGCAGCAGGCACATCCGAAGGAATGCCGGGGCGCGTAATCCCAACGGTGCTTTGTATCCGATTGCTTGGTCTGTTGCAACGCCAAGCCTTTGAACCAAGGACCTTGGTGAAGTGAACCTCCGCCAAAGGCTGGAAGCCGGCCTGAAGTGCGGACCTCAAGGACACCAGATTGTGCGGCAGGACGCCGCTGTAGAGCCGCCGACAACCACGCTTCCTGAGCTCCTCGAAGGTTCTGTACCGAAGCTGCGTAGATATCCCCCTTCGCCGATATTGCTTGAGGACGGCAACATGTTCGACCCATCCCCTGCCTGGGCGGAACCCTCTTCTTGCTTGAAGCAGCGGGATCAGCACTTCGCCGAAGCCGACAAAGTAGAAACCCGCCAACTCGCCCTCACTAAGGGCGGCTACGCACAGGTCTCCCCGAGCAATCCGATCGGCCACCGTGCCCTGTAGCCATTCAGCGAGTTCTTCAACTTTCTCAATGAGCTGCGTGTCCTTGGGCTGGAGGGTTCTGAACGTGAATCTCTGTAGGCCAGAGACCTCCTGAGAGGATACGGTCGATGGGTCGATGACAATAATCTGATAGACGCGATGCAGATAAAGCCACTCGAACAAATAGTCCCAACTTTTTCGGATCGTGATTTTCCAGCCGTAGTCCTCAATGTTTCTTTTTACCCTCCGGATGATGGTGAGGAGCTTTGTGTTCATCCAGGCCATCCGTTGCTCCTAGCCCCGACCATTCATCCAAGGCGCGGTTGCCCCGGCCAAACAAGAGTCAAGGTGGTTCCCGGCTCAGCGGCGTTTTTCTGGTTAGGTACGATTGTCATCGTGGCGTTCAGCGCGACTCCCAATCAGAGAGTCGACAATGTCGAAGTACTCCGTCTTCTTCGTGTCCCAGTTGTTGTGCTCCACGAACTGCGTCCCGTTTCGGGAGAGGCGACCACGGAGTTCGGGGTCATTGATCAGGCGGAGCATGCATGTAGCTAAGTCCTGCTCGTCCCCTCCGCGAAAAAAGTGCACGAGGGAATCGTCAAAGTAATATCGATCGACCTTGGAATTGGATACCAGCACAGGAACGCCCAAGGCCATGAACTCTAGCACTTTGGTGCTGAAGGCCTCGTTTCCGAATGAATCACTTCGCTTCGGGACCACACCGAGATCCGCATTCTGCATCGGCGAAGCGATCTGCCGGAGAGGCAGCGGTGCGTGAAAAAACACCCGGTCCTCAAGGCGGAGCTCTCGCACAAGGTGCCGGAGAGACTCCTCGGAACGCCCCTCTCCATAAATATGGAATTCGGCATGGGGTGCACGGTCCCGAATCAGTGCCATTGCCCGAATCGCTATGTCCACGCCTTGATGCCAGTGCAAAGACCCCGGATATACCATCAAGAATTTGTCGTTCGTTTTTGCTCTTTCGCACCGCCGGAAAATGGAGGTGTCGGGAAAGTTCAGGAAAGCGGTACATTTTTCGCCAGCTACAGAGCGCGCCACAAGCTTTTCACGCCAGAGATGATTCGCAACGATCACGTGGTCGGCGAAGACGGTGGAGGCACGCTCCACCCGCAACAAGGTCCGGGTGAGTAGCGAATCGGGATTCGCGCCAAACTTGCTGGAGTAGAATTCAGGCAGCAGATCGTGAATATCCAAAATGACCTTGGCGCCCGTCCACTTGGCCACACACGTAGTGAAGACGAGGAAATCAGGCACGGAGTGAACATGAATGAGATCGTAGCGAGCAGCCAGGTGGCGTTTTGTGAGGAAAACCATCGACTTGAGGAAGAAGAGCATGATCCTTAACAAGTACGTGGCCGGAGCCCGTTCGTTGACGACCCTTTCTTGGATCCTAGATAGATGGACACCGTGGATGGTGTCCGTTGGAGCTTGCCCTGCCTTTCTCAAGGCGACCACGTCCACATGATCCCCGCGCATAGCGAGGGCCTCAGCGTACCGCATGACGCGGTTGTCCGATTCATAGAAGGTGTAGGCCAACATGCAAATTCTCATCAGACTACCCTCTGATACGCCGCGTTCGGGCACGTGCTTGGATACAGTTCTTGACATCGCAATGGCAAGTGCACTTCAGTGGACATTCCCGGCCTCGACAATCAGGGAGGGTTTCCTCTTCTCAGTCTTTTGAAGCAGCCAAAGAAGACCCCCCATTAGCAGGAGCGTAATGCCAAAGAATACGAACCCCCCTTCGCGGTGCAGACGCCCAGTCAGGAACCCTGGATCGACATAGATGGAGAGCAGGGTGAGACTAACAATGCGAATTCCGTTTTTCAGGATGGCTAGGGGAATAATCGCAACCGCAAGCGCGGTTTTGCGAAATCCTGTACGGAGGAAAAGATGGCCGGCGAGCAAGCCCGTGATGAAGAGAGCCAGGCTGGAACGTATGCCACTGCACTCGGGCGCAATATCAATGACGACTCCGGGCAGGGCAAACCGCGTGTCTTGCCGGAGAACAGGAGTTCCAGAGATCTGGAACAAAACAGCTGTGACTTCCGCAGTGCCCAACTGCAGAAATCGGATGGCCTTTTGAAGTAAAAGATCGGGTATCGGAATAATTAGAAGCATGAAAAGCAAGGGAAATCTGCCGGCGCGGAACGCTTGTCGCCCATAACAGAAAAGGAACGAGGCCAGCCAGAAGAGGTAAAGCGAGAATACGGTAAGAGACAGGGAATCATTCTCACTCAGAGACTCGCCAAGAGTGAGACGCAGTGCGTAGATTGCTACCCCGGCCAGAGACAAGGTCACACCCGAGGAAACATCGTAGTTGCACACCGCAAAAACTTTTCTGCGATCGAGATAGAGCAGGTACGCAACAACGAACGGAATCAGAATTATGTGAGAGTAGTGTTCGTGCTCGCGGTCGAACGAGAAGCTCAAAAATGTCCGAAGCGCATTCGAGTAAAGCAGGGTGAACGCTAGTAGGAGCAGCGCGAAACCTTGATGTCTCGAAATGCGGGCCGAGCTCATGGCGCCTGTCCTCCGCATTCCATGGCCGCAGGGGGTGCGAGTTCGTAGACCACACGGTCCCCTTCGAGGCGAGCGTACGCCAACTGCGCTCGGTCCTTGGCCGGACCCTCGATCCGCCAGGAGTTGCCTTGGCGTAGCAGTATCGTCTGGCTTCGATCACGCCACCACAGATCTACTTCGCAAGGCAAAGCCATCCAGGCAGCTCCGTCTGTTCGGAGTTGACCCAGATGCTCCAGAAGTGCGCGGTATGTGTTCTTCGCTTGATCCTGCATGAGGTAGTCAGGATGAATGATGAAGCTGGCCAGACCGTGGCGGTCACGGATCATTTCTAGTTGCCGCGTCCAAAGACTGGTCGAGTAGTCCCCGAGGATGTGGAACAACGAGTAGTCCTGCGTGGTCGTCAACGGAATCTCGAGGACCCGTCCGATGAAGTAGGGCATTACCGTGCAGCAGCCGCCGCGCTGTACTTCAAGGTGGCCAATGTTGGGAACCGACATGTCATAGGAGACGTCGAGCGCCTCGTACCAATCTACGTTCCGGTACAGCGCGCCAGAACGGAAGCCGCGCGAACCGAATTCCCGCGCGTAGTGGTTAATCTTGTTTACGCGCTCAAGGAAAATCTCATGGCTGGAGAATAGACGTCCGTCGTGGTTCAGGTCATGAACGTTGATCTCGAAACCGCGTTGCCGGATCTCTTCGAGAAATGATGGAGAGACCTCGTAGCGCTCCTCTGGAACAATCTGAAAGGCGGCCTTGACTCCGAATGAATCATTGATGTCCATGATGGCCGGACAATGATCGCGCCCGACGCGGGTCTCGACGTCGTGTGACATCACGAGACACATGGACGCGCCGTGAGGCCAGAACCAAATGAATGGCAGTTGCTCAAGGCCTTGCGCCTTGAGAGAAATGAACAGCAGCCTGTCAAGAATGTTCTCAACCGTGTGATCGACAGGCCAGTGGGGGAAGGTCAGTTTCTCCCACCCCCGGAAATAGGCGCGCTGAATTCGGGTCCGAAGGGATGCCGGGATCAGCTCCCGCAGACTGTAGTAGGCACGGCGCCCGGGGGAACGCCAACGATTCCCCGCCGTGCGTCCGTAGATGCCGGTGGCGTACCGCTCGAGGCGCAGATTGTCAATCACTTGAGTGGGATCAAAAGAAAGTTGAGGTGACGGTATGTCCAGCGCGATGTCCCTGAGAGCGTCGTAAAGATCTTCAGAAGGAGAAGAGGCCAGCGGTCTGAACGAGCTTTGTCCGTAGCAAATCGCGTCATTTCCCAGCCGGAAGTAACCCATCTCACCGGAAAGGTCTTCGGGCACACGGAAATTAGCAAACGATTCTGGGCACCGGTAGTGGTCGCTGAGAACCCGCTGAATCATCTGCTTTCCTTGGTTGCCGTCGGCAAAGTGGCGAACGCCCGCATCCCGAGCAATCTAGCCGATGTGCCGATACAAAAAACTTCCGGTATGGATCAAAACCTCGTCCGGCAAACGGGAGAAAAAAATCCGCGCCAATCTCATCTTCCAACCCGGCTTGGACTGCGCGGCCCGAGCCGGGAGCCGCCAGTAGGTCAGCGGCAACCGTGCCGCGCCCAGGCGTTCTTTGAACGTGATCAGGCCGGCGTTATCGCAGTCGGTGCGGCCCAAATCGAATTCCGCTGCACCCCCCGCTTTGGCATCTTCGATCGTTCTCCAGAATAGCAGAGGCATCCCACCCAGGTTGTGGAATTTCTCATCCGAGCCCCCATATTTGTAAACCATGGAGTTCCGGAAGCTCAACGTCAGGATGGCCGCCACCGGCTGGCCGTCCTTGGATGCGACGCGAACTTTGAGCTTCTCTCCAAAAGATTCGGCCAGGTTCCGAAACCAGTCGAACGGTTGCGGTGGCAACTGATGTCGCCGGCGGGTAAGAAGCAGCAGCGAATAGAACTGGCGAAGGAGCGGCTCGGTTCTGTCCTCCTCATAGGTCAAAGCCTCCCGTTCCCCGCGCCGGACTTTCCTCTGAATCGAATCCTTATGAAGCCCCCGAAAAAGTTCAGCAAGACTCGGACGCAAGTCCAATTTGTGTAGACAGAAGCTCTCGGACTTGCCGAATCCCTTCTGATCCTCCAGAGGCGCTGTGTGGGGCCGCAGTTCGATATATCTCCATCCCTCTTTTTTTTTCAATTCCAGCAAGTATTGCAGGAGCCTGGCAAGGACCCCCGGGCGATCCACCAGAGGTTCGCAGTGGTCTGAAAATGGCAATGAAACAAGCCGGCTTCCCGTCAACCAGCTGCGAATGCCGCAGGCGACCATGCCGTCCGTCAAGTCGGCCTGCGGCGGCGAAGTGGTGAAGGCCATCGGCACGTAGCCATAGGTACGGCGCAAGGCTTCGAGCCACGCCGGGGTATGGAAAACGGATGCAGCGGGATGACGCTCGAGGAATGCGGGCCATCGCGCGTCCTCCAGCGGGTTGAGCATGTAAACCTGCATGGCTTCATCGAGCAGCGGTAGAGGCAGTCGTCCCTCCGCGAGCCTCTCCAAGTAGGCTGACATCTCGGAAGAGGTTGAGCACATTTTCGCGCACTTGCGGCACCCTCTGGGCAAGCTCCTCTTTCACCTTGTCTTTCCGTTCGTATGTTTCGTCGATCTGGTGGATAAGGTCTTGGATGTCGAGCTTCCGCGGATCCACCACCAACGAAACAATGCCCAGGCTTGCCATGACGCCCGCGAACTTGTCGCTGTAAGCGATTGCCACCGCCGGGATGCACTGGGACAGTGCTGCGATGCAGGCGTGCATCCGCGAGCCAACGAAGAAATCACACAGGCCGATGATGTACTTGATTTCATTCTGGTCGTAGGTGCCGCGCACAACACCCAGCTTCTCCGCATAGCGCTCCCGATGAGCAGCGAAGGTCTGCTCAGACACTGCCGCGTCGCTTTCGGGGTTGACCTCTCCCCCGAAGACGTGGGGGACCAGCAGCACATCTGCACCTTTCTTTTCGATTAAGCATTCCAGTAAGGCTGATACCAACTCTCTGTAGTCTGCCTTCAGACCGAACATATTATTCTGTGTGTAGCCGCCCATGTACAGCAGTCCGCTGACGTTTAGTCCCACAAGGGGTGTGCCGGAGGGTCTCTCTTCAGGCAAACCGGCGATTCGTAGTCGCTCAGGCGGTCGTGGCGCGATCAGGAAGCCCACGTCGTAGCAGAACTGCACTTCTTCCGGAGGAGTCCCTGGCCCTAAGAGTTTGTGAACCTTCTGGACGCCTTCTCGATCGCGTGAATAGACGATTTCCGCGCGACGGAGAATGAAGCGAGCCACTGCGCGTGCCACCCAGGTACGATAGGGTCCCAAGGTCTGCGGCAGCAAGGCGAGGCGCTTGCCGCACAGAAGCACCAAGATCTGCGGTAAGGAAACATAAAACAGCCGGCCCAGGCCGTAGATATCGCTGAAGCTGTCGCCACCAGAGATGGCCGCAAAGAATTCCGTTGAATGGATTTCGCGGAGCCACGGGTTTCGCCTGAGTATCAGGGGGCGCAGGGCGGGCACAAGACGCATCAACAACGCCATCATGATGAGCCACGCAACATTGTTTGGCAGAAAGAGATTCTTCGAGAACCGCAGGTTCACCAGCCGGATGTCCCGCTTGTGCCCGTCCAGGTCCAACGCAAAGACGCGGGCCTCCCGGTCGTAATCGAGCAAGTACACGTCAGCGTCGGGAAACCGGTGCAGCAAGGCCCGAATGCTGCCTTCGGCCAGGGCGCTGACACCTAGATTGCTCGTCGTGAAAGTCGCTCCCAACAGGCCGATCTTTGCCATCGGTTCTTTCGTCCTCATTCGTGTGGGGGATTGGCTACGGTTCCCCGTCGTCAAGTCGTTTCCCGAGCCTGACTCAGCAACTTATAAGCAAAGTAAAAGGTCCAAACCGCATGCACACAATAGGCGATGAGCCGTGCCGATGCCAGTCCCAATGATCCCCAACGCACGAGCAGAGTCGTGGTTCCAATGAAGACCACGGCCCAGCCAAGATTCATGAAGCAGCCCAGCCACATCCTGCCCATGGCAGCGATCACCGCGCCCACGGGCGAGAGGATGGCAAAGATGGCTCCCGTCAACACGACCGCGATCAACGTGGGCCAGGCCTCTCGGTACCCCCGGCCATACATCGCCATGATGAAAGGACTGAGCGCCGACAGGCCGATAACCGCCGGAATAGCGATTGCGGCATTAAGCTTCAGCATGAATCTCAATACGTCACGCGAGACCTGAACGTCTTGGTTTCCCAACCGGTCGGAAAGGATGGGGATAATCCCGCCGCCGATGGCGAGCGGCACAAATATGATCAGGTTGTACCATTGGCTCGCAGCACTGTAGGCGCCCATCTCGCGGTATCCCAGCGGCTGGTTGACGAGCATCGCCGCACAGATCCAGTTCACCGGAGACACCAAGGCTCCGGAAACAAGCGCAGGCAGACTGAAGCTCCATACCACCGACAGCTCTTCTGTACAATTGCGAAAGGAAAAGGGAACTCCCACGCGGCGCGCTTCAGCTCGCAAGGCAAGACGGTTAATCACATATCCGATCGCGCGGGAAACCAGCGCGCCCCACAACACCCCGGTAAGTCCGCCTAGGAAATACCCGCCGAGCATCAGCGGCAGGTCCAACAGCCCCTTAATCAGGCGCAACCGCGCCAGCACTTTGAATGCTTCAAAGCCGCTGAGCGAGCCTCCTTGTACGTTGTCCACTACGTTCAGGAAGAGAACTAGAGCGGCGATGCGCAGCGGTCCGGCCAGGTGCGGCGCCGCAAGGACTCCCGCGGCGAGCTGGGGCGCGAAAAGAAATAGGGCTAGGGCAAACACGCCGGCCGACATCGCGGTCACCACCATAGAAAGCGCCATGAGGCGTCCGGCGCGAGCCGGGTCTTTTTCACGAAACTCGGCCACGTATTTCATGGCTGTCAAACTCAGTCCGAACCCCGCGAAAACGCCGAAAAGTTCCACGGTGCCGTAAATGATCCCGAGCTCGCCATAGCCTTCGCGGCCCATCTGGCGCGCCAAGAGAATGCCGACGGGAAAGGTCATCGCGCGCGCCACCACGGTGCCGACCAGGTTCCAGAAAGCGCTCCCTGCCAAGCGGTTGCCCAGGGGAATGCTGCGGACGCGCGCCGCCACACTCGCCGGCATCATCCTCAGAATGGTGTCACCCAAGCTCATTGTGTACTTTTTGACCCTGAAAAGCGGTCATCTCCATCCGCCAATGTGAGAGAGGCCGCAATCGCGATTCACCCATTGCCCAGTACCTACGGCTGCAAACTTGCGACGTACTCGAAAACGCGCTTCCACTTCTCATTCCAAATGCGGACGTCGAAGCACTTCGCCGCAGTGCGATAGGCGTTTTCGGCCAATTCTCGTCTGTACGCAACATCATTTGCCAGGCGCAGGATAGCCGCAGCAAATTCGTTCGCTGTCGGCATCGCGAGGATGCCGTTATAGCCATCCAGGATCATGTTCGTGATGCCGCCAACCGAACTGGCGACCACAGCGCAACCCGCGCCCATGGCTTCGGCGACAGACAGGGAAGTGCCTTCTGAACCCAGAGAAGGTATCACGGCAATGTCGTGCTCCAGGTGGATATCCACAGACCGATCGGGCGCATAGCGCACGAACTGCACGTGCGGAGACCGCTCAAACCGCTCAGTGAGGTAGGACAAGTCCGGACCTTCACCGGCAAACGTGAATTCGAGGTCGGTTCGCTCGCGCAGGATTTGACTGACGACGTCTGCCATCAGCCGTGTGCCACGGTAGGCGGTGAACCGACGGGCAAAAATGACTCGTGTCGGCAGGGTGTTGGGGCGGTTAATTCGTTCTTCGGGCGCCGGTGAGCAACAGTTCGGTATGACCCAGACATTTCCTTGGACCTCTTGCCCTGTGGTGGCGCGATACCAATTCAGGAAATTGTAGTCAACACAAACCCGGTTCCGGCAGTTGTCAAAGGAACGCAGTGCGCGAAGCAATTGCCGAAAGTGATTGCGGCGAGCGCGCAGTTTCGGCGCTAGCCAAGGCCAGCGTTCCGGAAAACCGGTCGGGAGGTCCCAAAAGATTCCGTGCTGAATGGAGATCGCACGCTTCCGATCTGTCCGAACGCTGCACTGGTCGGTACAAAAAACGAGAATGGCATTGGGGTCGCTGTGGCGGAGGGCCGCTTCGTAAAGAAGCCGTGGCTGTTTTTCAAAGGGTTCGTGCTTGATGGGCAGGCCGACTACCAGAGCCGTATTCAATTCCCGCTCGAACGCTGCTCGCGCTGATTGGACGACAACGGGCTGGAAGCCCATACTGGCAGTCAGAACAATGAGGCGCTGAAGATAAGTCTCGATTCCCCCGACATGCACTTGTCCGCCGTCCTGGTCAAAAAGCCGGTAGTACAGAAATAGGATCTTCTTCATCGCCTGTTTTCTGCCCTTTGAGAGGCGGGATTCATGCTGGATCGGCGACCGGCAGCCCGAAGTGTTTCTTGATGGCACCCAGAATACGCTCAGTAGCTTTGCCGTCGCCATAGGGGTTGTGCGCCGTGGCCATCGAGTTGTAATACGCGGCGTCGGTGAGCAGGCGGCTCACTTCCCGGACAATCATCTCCGGGTCCGCACCCACCAATTTGGCCGTGCCCGCGGCGATGGCCTCCGGGCGTTCGGTGGTATCGCGCGTGACCAGAACGGGCTTTCCCAGGCTCGGTGCTTCTTCCTGGATTCCGCCCGAATCCGTCAAGATCAACGTCGAGCGCTCCATCATGGCCACAAACTCGAGGTAGGGAAGCGGTTCGATCAAGTGGATGTTTTTTACGCGACCCCGCGATCCACCGCCAGGCCCGAGCGTCCGCACAACCGTCGAGCGTACGTTGGGGTTCAGATGGACCGGATAGACAAAATGAACTTGCGGGAACTGCCGGGCGAGCTCGGCGATGGCCCCGCAAATCGCCTGAAGCTTCTCGCCGAAGTTCTCGCGCCGGTGGCCGGTGATGAGGACCAAGGGATCGCGGTCCGCGCCATACACCAGCGCGGGATCGATGCCCGGAATCTCCGGGGATTTTTCTTTCACCTTTTCGAGCGTCAGGAAAAGGGCATCAATCACCGTGTTGCCAGTGACGAAAATTCGCTCGGGCGGGACGCCTTCCTTCAGCAGGTTTTGCCGGCTGACATCGGTGGGAGCAAAATGCAGCGTCGTCAGGTCGGATGTCAGTACCCGATTGGCTTCCTCCGGCCAGGGCGATTTCAGATTCCCCGTTCGCAGTCCGGCTTCGACGTGTCCCAAAGGAATGCTGTGGTAAAAGGCGGCCAGCGCCGTGACAAAGACGGTCGTCGTGTCCCCTTGCACAAGGATCAGCTCGGGCTTTTGTTCGGCCAGGTAGTCGTCCAGCGACTTCAGGGAGCGCGAGGCCAGATCGCAGAGCGTCTGGTTCGGGCGCATCAGGTTCAGGTCTGTGTCCGGAACGATGTCAAACACGCGCAGGATCTGGTCCAGCATCTCCCGGTGCTGCGCGGTCACGCAGACGTGGCAGGAAAACACCCGCCCCGCCCGGAGCGCCCGGATCACCGGGGCGAGCTTAATCGCCTCCGGCCGCGTTCCGAAAATAACTGAAATCTTCAGTCGTTTGTCCACAGAGTCTTGGGTACCTGATGAGAGACGCAAGCCCTTCAAGACGCCCGCGCTTCCGGGCCATCGCCGGACCGATCAAGGCCTCGGTACAGCACTTCCACGTCCTGGCTGCGGCACCCGACCTTTGACGGTAGCAGGAGGGACCGCGGCCACTCCCACAGCACGGCGCGAGCGACAGGCCAGCCGCTGCGGGTGATCCTGGTACACGAGGTGCTGATCGGCAGACGGTCCCACCATTTCCGCCGCAAATACAAGTACGCTCTCCAGAAGCTCCATGGAAGGTGTGCAACTCCGTTGCTATTGTGCACACAAAAACCGGAAAAGATGTAGTTCTTCATTCCGCGCCGCTGGGCCTCCAAACAGATGTCGGTCCCATAGAGGTGGAACCCCGGAAGTTGCACATCGAATGCCAGCCCTGAAGAGCGGCGCACAACGAGCAGGACTTCATCGAGGGACTCTGCCTCCACGACATCCCGGAAGTCTCTTCCGAACGTGAACCCCAATCCGGTGGAGTAAACGTGTCCCACTGCGACACTCGATTTGGCAATCCCGCACACACCAAGAACGCCCCAAGCGGGATCCGCAACCGCGAGTTGGCACAATGCAGTTTCGAGTCGGCTGAGCCAATGCGGGGGCAGGTAAACATCCTGATGTGCGAAGACGATGATTTCGTGCCGCGCTTCCGCCAGTCCAGAGTTATAGGCCGCCCCCGCCGATGCAAAACCCCGCCTGACGATCACCTGACAGCGTGAATCAATGCAGGGTGATTTCAGGAGGTTCTGGTTTAGAACTGTATCACTGTTGGCCGCCACCACCAGCGTCCAGACCCCGGGACTTTCTTTGTGTGCCATCTTCACCTTTTGCCGGCGTGGAATCGAATTCGGACCTTGCACTCTCCCGAGCGGGAGTTTACACGCAGTTCGGGGCGCCTACGGCGATTGAGTTTCCTACCAAGCAATGCCATATGTCTTGCGCAGCCGTTCCTCCTCTCGCCGGACAATGATGCTTCTTGCCAGGTTGGGACTCAGGCGCACCAGAACCCATTTGACGGCAATCTGAGGGGTCAAGTGACATCTGGCAGCTTCGGAAATGGCTTGCCGGGCCTCTTCATATCGTTTGTTCCGCAGATACCAGTTTGTCCAGGCGCTGTGAGTAGATCGCAACTGCTTCCGGATTGATTTTCTCAGGTCACTCGGCATATCCGCGCTCAGACGGAGCCATTTCTCGTATCTGTACTGTCCTTGCTGGAGCCGGAATTCTACCTTGTCCCAGATCTCGTTGGGTCCGACGTGACGCTGACTCGCAGGAGTTCGGTCTATGTCCACCAGGACCATGTTGACGAAGCAGAAGTCCGTAACTAGGGAAAGCCTATATGCGATATCTGCATCCTCCCCGAAACGCAATTTCGGGTCGAATCCCCCTATGCGGCGGATGACCTCGGTCCGCGCCATGAGGGTCTGGGTCCACACCGTACAATCGTAAATGAAATTGGCTGGGCCGGAAACGATGCCCATTGTTTGTTCAAAATGGTGGCCGGCAATCTCAAATGTGGTTTTCTGCATGTGCGGGTTATTTGTGAAGCGGGCATTTGTAAAGCAAGCCCCACACCTGTCCCCGAATTGACGAATCGCCTTCACCTGCCACTCGAGTTTTTCGGGGTGCCAGGCATCGTCATCATCCAAGAAGGCGATCCACTCCCCCTGCGCATTGTCGAGCGCATAGTTCAGCGCGACGCTCTTGCCCTGGTTCTCCTGACAGAGATAACGGATTCGGTCGCTGCATAGCTGGCTGCCCTCCAGATAGCTCTGAACCACCTGGGCCGTATTGTCGGTGGAGCCGTCGTCCACGATGAGGATTTCATAGTCTGAAAACCCTTGGGCGAGCACGCTATCGATTGCGCGCTTCAGCAGCGCGGCGCGACAATAGGTGGGGATGATTACTGAGACAAGCGGTGGCATTTTCGTGCCTCGACAGTTGAACTCTGGGGGGCAACCAAATAGAATGTCAATACGTTCGAACCAGCCGGAGGAGGGTACGAACCATGGGGTGTTACCGGCATAGATTGGTGTTTTGCGCCTTGGTTCTGCTTACGCCGAATCTCGCGGCGGGTGCGACTCTTTACGTCCGGCAGGGAGCGGCCGGCTCGAAGAACGGGTCGGACTGGGCGAATGCCTATACTGACTTGCCCGCGACGCTGGTGCGCGGAAATGTCTACTACCTCGCCGCTGGGACGTACTTGGGCCGATGGTTTGAAACACCAGTGAGCGGGAGTACGGTAATCACCGTCAAGAAAGCTACGGTTGCTGACCACGGCA
>Ga0315268_10001271_pt1 | contig 28983 bp, 28 predicted proteins | sample C1_top_MG_FD_204535 | JGI IMG/M metagenome (GOLD analysis project Ga0315268, IMG submission 204535) | Sediment microbial communities from Yellowstone Lake, YNP, Wyoming, USA - C1_top | ecosystem: Environmental > Aquatic > Freshwater > Lake > Sediment | place: USA: Wyoming | collected 2017-08-01
CCATTGGATTGGAGTTGCCTGAGCGATTGTCACTACTGAAGCAAGCCCAATTCCCAGTACCATTTTCTTTAGCGATTGTTTCATTGAATGATTGCCTTCTTTTTAGTGTTCAAGTAATTACTGAGATAATCCCCGACTAAAACCCTTAAGCATTAACCATGCCGCAATTTCATTGAAATCTTAATATTGCTAATTAACAATGTATTGAGCATACATGGGCCTGTATGAGAAAGTTTGACAAAAGTTATATGGGCGGATTTGTAAAAAATTCCGACAAGCTTGAGAGAATTTAATCTAGGGATATTGGGTGAGATAGGGATAGTTCAGCATTCGTCAAGCGACCACTTTTCGCTGCTAACCTGACCCTCCTCAATTGGGTGATGACGGTCTCAAAGGGGGCGACCGCTGATAATCACCAGCGACTGCTGTCGGGTAGCGAATATAAAATTGTTTGATCTCTGTGTGAGACCCGGCTCGATTTACGCAAGACGTCCGGCATGCATGAAATTTTGGACGCACCCATGCAGCCCCCAATCAAATTGCTGGCATAATCTGACTGATTTGCTCGCCTTTACGGCGGCTTTAAACGAAGCAGTATTGATCTGGTGTGATCCATGAATGCGCTTCCCGTTTCCGCCGAACAAACGCATCTGCCCCACCCCGATTACCGCGCTGACATCGACGGGCTGCGCGCGCTCGCGGTGCTGTCCGTGGTCGGCTATCACGCGTTTCCAAACTGGATCAAGGGCGGGTTTGTCGGCGTGGATATTTTCTTCGTCATTTCCGGCTTTCTCATATCCGGCATCATCATCGGCAGTCTGGAGCAGGGCACTTTCAGCTTTGCCGAGTTCTATGCGCGCCGCGTCAGGCGCATCTTTCCGGCGCTGATTCTGGTCATGACGGCCTGCTATGTGGCAGGCTGGTTTGTGCTGTTGCCGGGTGAATACAAACAGCTGGGCAAGCACATTGCGGCGGGTGCGGGATTTTTATCCAACCTGTTCTTCTGGCAGGAAGCCGGGTATTTCGACAGTGCCGCATTAAGCAAGCCGCTGCTGCACCTTTGGTCGCTGGGGGTCGAGGAGCAGTTCTACATCGCGTGGCCGCTGTTGCTCTTTGCGGCGTGGAAACGCAAATTCAATTTCCTTTCCGTCGCATTCAGCATCGGCGTGATTTCGTTTGCATTCAGCACCAGAGAATCCTATGCCGATGTCAGCCAGGCGTTCTACTCCCCGGCCTCGCGCCTGTGGGAGCTGCTGGCAGGCGGAGTGCTGGCCTATCTTGCGCTGCACAAGGCCAAGCCGCAAATAGAGGCGGCAAACGGCAGGGGGCATTTCAGCGGTGCATCCGCAGCAGAATGGGCTGACAGAAAATCAATACTGGGCGCGCTGCTGATCGGGGCCGCGCTGCTGCTGATCACGCGTGAGCAGGCATTCCCGGGCGGGTGGGCAGCGCTGCCGACATTCGGAACATGCTTGTTGATTTCTGCGGGGCCGCAGGCGTGGTTCAACCGAACCCTGCTGTCGCAGCGGGCGATGGTCTGGTTCGGCCTGATCAGTTATCCGCTCTATCTCTGGCACTGGCCGCTGCTGTCGTTCGCCCGGATCATTGAAGGCGATGTGCCCACCCCCGGGATGCGTGCTGCCGCGGTCTGCATTGCCGTGGTGCTGGCCTGGCTGACCTGCTTTCTGCTGGAAAAACCGATACGCCGCAGCAAGCACGGCACCTACAAAACCATCACGCTGCTGGCATTGATGTGTGCGGCCGGGCTTGCAGGTTTTGCCACCTACAGCCATGACGGCCTCGAATTCCGGCTGAGCAGTTTTTTAAAAATATCCAGGGCTGCGGGTGAATGGGAGTATCCGGGGGACATGAGGTCATTCGCATTCAAGGGCAGGGATATTTTTTACCGGAAATCCGGCCTGGAAAAAACCACCCTGTTCATAGGCGACAGCGACATGGAACAGTATTACCCAAGAATCGATGAGTTGATCAAGCGCAGCCCGTCATCGACCAACAGCGTCATGTTCGCTACAGCCGAAGGCTGCGCCCCGCTGCCCGGAACCACGATCGCCTCATACAAGTATTGCCTGGGCTTCTTCGAGTCATCGGTCGAACTGGCGCTGTCCAGAAAGGACATTTCCACCGTGGTCATAGGCGGGCTGTGGGACGAATATTTTTCCACTGAAGCGCGCAGTTATTTCTTTGCCGCAGACGGGCAGAAATTCCCGGTCCGCAAGGGCAGTGCGGGTTATCGGTATGCTTTAACCGAACTGTCCAACAGCATCGCGCTGCTGAAAGCAAACCATAAAAAAGTCATCCTGGTTCTGAACATTCCGATCGGCAGCGAGATGGACCCGTTCTATATGGTGCAACGCAATCTCGCGCATTTTCCGAACGTGTTTGAGGTGCGAGATGGCGGCGTCAATTTGAGTGCTCTCGAAGAAAAATATGGCTACATAAAAAAGGATCTGGTCAGCCTGGCCGAACAAAACGGAATCGAAATCATCGATCCGACAAAATATGTATGCGGAGATGCAACATGCCCCAGCGTCGATGCGGATGGCGAGCCCATGTACAAGGATGGACAGCATCTGCGCCCGTACTTCGTGCGGAAAAACGCGGCTTTCATGGACAGGACAGTTTCGAATCCATAGCGCCGATCCGCTTCGGAATGGGGCGGACGCCTTACAGGTAGATTGCGGGCAGGCGCTTCGCTTCGACAGTAGCGCCCCACAGCACCGACATGATGCGCGAGGCCTGTGCGGCATCGCCGCTGGTCCAGAATTCTGCGTCGGCAGCGATGCCGATTTTGCGTGCGGGCAATTCTGCCTGGATGCGGCGCTGCAGCTGGCGTGCGACCGCCGCACCGGTATCGATCAGCGTGATGCCCGGCCCGACCACCTCGGTGATCAGCGGCGCGAGGAAGGGGTAATGGGTGCAGCCGAGGATCAGCGTGTCCGCGCCGCGCGCCAGCAGCGGTGCGGTGTAGCGTGATATCAGTTCGCGTGTCTGTGCGCCATTCAGGTCGCCCTGCTCGACCTGCTCGACCAGCCCGGGGCAACCTTGCGTGACGATCTCCACATCGCCCGCGTAACGCTCCAGCAGCGCGGCGAAGCGCGCGCTTTCCAGCGTGCCGGTGGTGGCCAGTATGCCGATCACGCCGCTGTGCGTGGCGGCCACCGCGGGCTTGACCGCGGGTTCCATGCCGACGATGGGAATGCTGAACCGGCCGCGCAGCGTGGCGGCGGCCGCCGCGGTGGCGGTGTTGCAGGCGATGACGATGGCATCCGCGCCCTGTTCGACCAGGAAGCGGGCGAGCGCGAGCGAACGTTGTTCGATATAGGAAGCGGGCTTGTCGCCGTAAGGCACGTGGCCGGAATCGGCCACGTAGATCAGGCGCTCACCGGGCAATGCGTCGCGGATGTGGTGCAGCACCGACAGCCCGCCGACGCCGGAATCGAATACGCCGATTGCTCCAGAAGAAGTCGCCACGTTCATGCCCCGTCATTCCCGCGCAGGCGGGAATCCAGATAGTTATACATTCCTCGCGCAGCGAGACAGCATCCGGAAGTTGTCCGCTACGCGTAAATTTTTCAATTGCTGGATTCCCGCCTGCGCGGGAATGACGATACTCAAGATGAGTATCGTTAAACCACCGCGCCCTGGCTGCGCAGATATTCCTCGTACGTGCCGTGGTAGTCGGACACGCCCTTGGAAGTGATCTCGATGATGCGCGTGGCCAGCGAGGACACGAATTCGCGGTCATGGCTGACGAAGATCAGCGTGCCCTTGTACAGGTCGAGCGCGGTGTTCAGCGCCTCGATCGATTCCATGTCCATGTGGTTGGTCGGCTCGTCCATCAGCAGCACGTTGGGCTTGTGCAGCATCAGCTTGCCGAACATCATGCGTCCCTTTTCACCGCCGGACAGCACTTTCACGTTCTTCTTCACGTCGTCGCCGGAAAACAGCAGACGGCCCAGCGTGCCGCGCACGACCTGGTCGTCGTCGGTCGGGCCGCGGCAGTCTGTCATCCAGTCCATCATGGTTTTTTCTTCGGCAAACTCGGCCGAGTGATCCTGCGCGTAGTAACCGATCCTGGCCTTGTCGGCCCATTTGATCGTGCCGGTGTCGGGTGTGAGGTCGCCGGCCAGGCAGCGCAGCAGCGTGGTCTTGCCGATGCCGTTGGGGCCGATGATGGCGACCCGCTCGCCCGCATCGATGCGGAAGTTCACATTCGAGAACAGCATGCGGTCGAAGCCCTTGGCCATGTGCTGCACTTCCACCGCGACGCGATGCAGTTTCTCGCGCTCGTCGTATTCGAAGCGGATGAACGGATACTGGCGGCTGGACGGCTTGAAGTCCTCGATCTTGATCTTGTCGATCTGGCGCGCGCGCGAAGTGGCCTGCTTGGCCTTGGAGGCGTTGGCCGAGAAGCGCGCCACGAACGCCTTCAGTTCGGCGACTTTCTCCTTGGCCTTGGCGTTGTCCGACGCCTGCTGTTCGCGCACCTGGGTCGAGGCCAGCATGTAGTCGTCATACGTGCCGGGGTAGATCGTGATCTTGCCGTAGTCCAGGTCGGCCATGTGTGTGCACACGCTGTTCAGGAAGTGGCGGTCGTGCGAGATGATCACCATGGTGCTGTTGCGCTGGTTCAGGATGTCTTCCAGCCAGCGGATGGTGTTGATGTCAAGGTTGTTGGTCGGCTCGTCCAGCAGCAGTATTTCCGGATCGGAAAACAGCGCCTGCGCCAGCAGCACGCGCAGCTTGAAGCCGGGCGCGACTTGGCGCATCGGGCCGCTCTGCAGCTCCTGTGCGATGCCCAGGCCGCTCAGCAGTTCGCCGGCGCGCGCTTCGGCGGTGTAGCCGTCGAATTCGGCGAACTTCGCTTCCAGGTTCGCGGCGTGCATATAATCTTCTTCGGAGGCGTCCGGATTGGCGTAGATCGCATCGCGTTCCGCCATCACTTCCCACATCTCGGCATGGCCCATCATCACCACGTCCAGCACGCGCGTGTCTTCGTACGCAAACTGGTCCTGGCGCAGCTTGCCCAGGCGCTCGCCCTTGTCCAGCATCACGTTGCCGGATGTCTGTTCGAGGTCGCCGCCGAGGATTTTCATGAAGGTGGATTTGCCGCAGCCGTTGGCGCCGATCAGGCCGTAGCGGTTGCCGTCGCCGAATTTGACGGAGACATTTTCGAACAGCGGCTTGGCGCCGAACTGCATGGTGATATTGGCGGTGGAAAGCATCAGATACTCGTACTAAAAATTTCGGAGCGCGATTTTAACACCGTCCGGCACTATTTCCCCTGCAATCTATTGGATGACAACGGAAAAGGATAGACTGCCGCCAGCGCTCAGTGCAGGCTGACCAGCGGCTTGAAGCCTAGCTTCGCCTGCAGCTTGTCCGCGATCGCGCGCGCCTCGTCTGCGCTGGCATACGGGCCGATGTGTACGCGCACCAGTTCACCTTTCTGGAACAGGCTGAGTTCCTTGCCGCCGCCGTCGAATTCGCCGCGTATTTTCGCCATGAAACTTTCCGCGCCCTGCTGCGACTTGAATGCGCCTATCTGCAGGTACACATTGCCAGCCGCCGCTGCCGGCGCGCTGGCGACGGCCGCCAAAGGAAGCGGCGCAAGCGGAAGTGGTTCCGGCGGCAGCGCTTCGCTCCTGACCGGCTCATACGCGACCAGCGGTGCGGCAACTGCAGCCTCCGGCAGCAGGCTTTCCACTTCCACCTCGCTGCTGCCGTTGTTCACATAGCCGAGCTTGTACGCGGCGGTATAGGACAGATCCATGATGCGCTCATGCAGGAAGGGGCCTCGGTCGTTGACGCGCACCACCACCGACTTGCCGTTGGCGAGATTGGTCACGCGCGCATAGCTGGGTATCGGCAACGTGGGATGCGCGGCGGTCATCGCGTACATGTCGTAGGTCTCGCCGCTGGAAGTGTGCTGGCCGTGGAATTTTTTGCCGTACCAGGAGGCGATGCCGCGTTCCTTGTAACTGCCCGGCACAGTCAGCGGCGTGTAGTTCTTGCCCAGCGCGACATAGGGGCGGTTGGCAAAGCGGTGCAGCGGTTCATCGCGCGGCGCCGCATCCGGGATCGCGTCGAGGTTCGCGGGCACATCGGCGCCGGGGCCGTCGCCGGGCAGATAGGCTCCGCGCCCGGGCTGTGTAGCAACTGCGGGAACGCTGCCGGGCTGTGCGGCCGGTGCAACTGCAGGCGTACTCGCATTTTGAATTTGCGTGACCTGCGCTTCGACCACCGGCGCGGGTGTGGCGCGCACTTCCGGCTGGCGCTGCGGCAGTCCGCCGCACGCGCTGAGCAGCGTCGCCGCAAACAAAACCAGACTGAGCGATTTGAACATTTTCGAATTCCTCATGTTTGCACCAGCGTCTTGTGCGTGTGGATGCTCATCAGCATACCAAAGCCCAGCAGCAGGGTCAGCATCGACGTGCCGCCGTAGCTGACCAGCGGCAGCGGCACGCCCACCACCGGCAGGATGCCGCTGACCATGCCCATGTTGACGAACGCGTAGGTGAAAAAAGTCAGCGTTATGCTGCCCGCCATCAGGCGCGTGAAATAGGTTGAGGCGTTGGCGGTGATGATGAAGCCGCGCCCGATGACGAACATATACATGCCCAGCAGGATGAGGTTGCCGAGCAGGCCGAACTCTTCCGAAAATACCGCGAAGATGAAGTCGGTGGTGCGCTCCGGCAGGAAATCGAGATGGGTCTGCGTGCCGTTCAGGTAGCCCTTGCCCAGTATGCCGCCGGAGCCGACCGCTATCATGCCCTGTATCGTGTGGTAGCCCTTGCCCAGCGCGTCCTGCGACGGATCGAGCAGCATCATGATGCGGTGGCGCTGATAGTCGTGCATCATCGACCACAGCACCGGCAGGCTGCCCAGTCCCGCCACCAGCAGCACACCCATCACCCGCCAGGACAGGCCGGCCAGAAACAGCACATAGAAGCCGCTGGCGGAAATCAGCACGGCGGTGCCGAGATCCGGCTGGCGCGCGATCAGCGCCACCGGCAGCAGCAACAGCAACGCCGCAGCGAAATAGTTTTTCAGTTTCAGCGTGGCTTCGTGTTTTTCGAAATACCAGGCCATCATCAGCGGCACCGCGATTTTCATCAGTTCGGATGGTTGTATCACTGTCACGCCGATGTTCAGCCAGCGCCGCGCGCCGTGGCTGACTTCGCCGAACAGCGCCACGCCGATCAGCAACACCATGCCTAGAAGATAAATCGGCAGCGCGGTGCGCATCAGGTAATGCAGCGGCATGTTGGCCACCAGCCACATCACACCGAAGGCCACCACCATGCTGCCCATCTGCCCCAGCACGCGGCTCCAGTTGCCGTCGCTGGCGCTGTAAAGCACCACCAGGCTGGTCAGCATCAGCAGCCCGAGCGCGGCCATCAGCACCGGGTCGAGATGCAGGATGAAGCGCTTCCACACGCGCGGCCACAGCGGTTGCTTAATCATGTTCCTCTACCTCCTCCACTCCGCTTGCCGCAGTCACCGGCTTGGGCGGCTCCTTGCCCAGCAGATAGTAATCCAGCAGTTTGCGCGCGATCGGCGCGGCAGCGGTGCCGCCGTGGCCGCCGTTTTCCACCAGCACCGCCATCGCGATTTTTGGCTTATCTGCGGGCGCAAAGCCAATGAACCAGGCGTGGTCGCGGTGGCGTTCCTGCAGCTTGCTGGCGTCATATTTTTCGCCCTGTTTCATGCCCACCACCTGCGCCGTGCCGGTCTTGCCGGCGAAGCTGTAGGGCGCGCCCGCGCCCGCCTGCGCGGCTGTGCCGCCGGGCTGCGTCACCGCCACCATCGCGCGCTTCACCAGCGCCACATGCTCGGGGTTCAGGTTGACCGTGAACGCGGGCTTCACTTCCGGTACAGGCGAGTCTTTGCTGCCGCTGTGCTGTATCTGCCGCACCAGATGCGGCTTGTAGGCCACGCCGTCGTTGGCCAGTATTGCCGTGGCAAAGGCCAGCTGCATCGGCGTGACCAGATCGTAGCCCTGGCCAATGCCCGCCGACACGGTGTCGCCGGCATACCATTGCTGCTTGTAGCGCTTCATCTTCCATTGCTGCGATGGCAGCAGCCCGGCCGTTTCGCCTTCCAGATCGAGGCCGGTCAGCTTGCCGAAGCCGAACTGCGACAGGAAGTTGAACATGTTGTCTATGCCCAGATCGACCGCCAGCCCGTAGTAGTACGTGTCGCACGACACCACGATGGATTTGAACATGTCCACGGTGCCGTGCCCGCCCTTCTTCCAGTCGCGGTAATGGTGGCTGCTGCCGGGCAGCATGTAGTAGCCGGGGTCGCCGATGCTGTAGCTGGGCGAGCGTTTGTTGTAGTACAGCCCGGCCAGCGCCATGAAAGGCTTGATCGTGGAGCCGAGCGGATACTGGCCGCGCAGCGCGCGGTTGTTCAGCGGCACATCGGGCGAATTGTTCAGCTCCTTCCAGCTGTCTTCGTCGATGCCGTCGATGAACAGGTTGGAGTCATAGCCCGGCTTGCTGATGAAGGCCAGCACCTCGCCGTTGGTCGGATCGATCGCCACCAGCGCGCCGCGAAAATTGCCGAATGCCTGCTCGGCGATTTCCTGCAGCTTGGCGTCCAGCGTCAGTACCAGATTGTTGCCCGACACCGGCGGCGTGCGCGACAGCACGCGCACGCCGCGCCCGCCCGCATCCACCTCCATCTGCTCGATGCCGGTGGTGCCGTGCAGCTCGCTTTCGTAACTCTGCTCGATGCCGGTCTTGCCGATGTAATCGGAGCCGCGATAGTTGGCGGCGGTTTCGTCTTCCTCAAGCTGCTCGATATCGGTCTGGTTGATGCGCCCGATGTAGCCGATCAGGTGCGAGGTCTGCTCATTGAACGGGTATTCGCGAAACAGGCGCGCCTTGATTTCCACACCCGGAAAACGGTAGCGCTGCGCGGCAAAGCGCGCCACTTCCTCGTCCGACAGCCGGTTGCGTATCGGCAGGCTTTCGAAGGTGTGGCTTTCCGCCATCAGTTTCTTGAAGCGCTTGCGATCTCTGGGCTGGATGTCCACCAGCAGCGCCAGCTGGTCTATCGTGGCTTCCAGTCCGTCCACCTTGCTCGGCGTGATCTCCAGCGTGTAACCGGAATAGTTGTGCGCCAGTATCACGCCGTTGCGGTCGAGTATCAGGCCGCGGTTGGGCACGATGGGCACGACCGAAATGCGGTTGTTCTCCGCCAGCGTCTGGTAGTGGCTGTGCTTCGCCACCTGCAGATAGACAAAACGCGCCAGCAGGATGAACAGCAGCAGCAGCACGAAGCCCAGGCTGATCGCCAGGCGCATGCGGAAGTAATACAGGTCGCTCTGGGTGTTTTTGACTTCGACGCGGCGCTTCATGACCTGTCGCGTTTCATAGTTTGCCCGGAGCGGCGCGCGAACGGCGCAAGGTCTGCAGCAGCACGGTCAGCGGCGCCCACAGCAGAACAGATACGCCGCAGCCAAGGAAATACTCCCACGCGACATAGCCGTGCAGCTGCCAGTGCACGGCGGCATAGACCAAGTATGTGAGCAGCAATACCGGGGCCATCTGCAGCGTCTGCTGGCGCAGGTCGAACATCATCATGCGGCGGTGCAGCGCGATGCCGCCGAACGCCAGCGCCGCATAAGCCAGCGCATGCTGGCCGAACAGGCTGGCATCGGCCACATCGGCGAACATGCCCGTCATCCAGGCGATGCCGATGCCGACGCGGTACGGCCGGTGCGTGCACCAGTACAGCAGCACCAGCGCCACAAAATCTGGACGCAGCGCCAGCCAGACACCGTGCCACGGCAGCCAGTTGAGCAGCAGCGCAACCATCAGGCTCGATACGATGAACGTGTTGCTCGCGGGCAACAGAAATTCCTGATCCTTGGGCAGAGGCGTACTCATGGTTTTCTCCGCCGGGCTTTGCCGGTCTTGGCGGTTTCCGTCACGGCTTCGGGACGCTCAGGCAACTTCGGCAGTCCGGACAGAATCAGCAGCTGGCGCTGCTTGTCCACGCCCGCAACCGGGATGCACAGGATGCGCGCAAACGGATAGGCCGGGTCGCGCTCGATGCGCACCACGCGGGCCACCGGCAAGCCGGGAGGGTAGGTGCCGTCGATGCCGGAGGTGACCAGCGTATCGCCCTGCTGAATATCGGAGCTGACCGGCATGTAGCGCAGCGCCAGTTCACTGGTGTCGCCGGAGCCGAACACCACCGCGCGCAGGCCGCTGCGCAGCACCTGCACCGGCACCGCGTGATCCTTGTCGGTGATCAGCGTGACTTCGGACAGCCAGGGATAGACGCGCGTAACCTGACCGACCACGCCGCCATCGTCCATCACCACCTGCCCTGCCTGCACGTTGGCCTGACCACCCTTGTCCAGAAACAGCTTGCGCTTGAAGATGTCGCGTTCGGCATACACGATCTCGGCCAGCTGCATCGGGTAGTCGGCGCGCTGCTGCACGGCCAGCAGCTGGCGCAGGTGTTGATTCTCCGCCTGCAACACCCGCAATTGCTGCAACTGCGCGGAGTCGATGGTGTGCTGCTGGTGCAGAGCGGCATTGTCGCGGATCAGGTTGCGCTGCAGCGCAAAAAATTCGTCGGCCTGGTTCCACAGAACGCCCGGCGAAGTCACGATGCGTTGCAGCGGATAGACGACCACGGAAACGATTTTGCGCACGGATTCCAGATACTGGTAGCGTGCATCGACGAACAGCAGCAGCAGCGACAGCAGCGCAAAGAACGCCAGCCGTACGGCCGGAGTGGGGCCTCGATTGAAGAAGCGGAAAGACTGAGTTTGTTCCATGGTCAGGAATCAGGAATCGGGATGCAGGATACGGGATTCAGAAACCAGTCTTGCCATCTGATACCCGTATCCTGCATCCCGCATCCCGAATCCTGAGTTAGTCGCTCGTAAAAATGCTGCTGAATTTGTCCATGCGGTCGAGCGCCTTGCCGGAGCCGCGCACCACGCAGGTCAGAGGATCATCCGCGATCAGCACCGGCAGGCCGGTCTCTTCCATCAGCAGGCGGTCGATGTCGCGCAGCAGCGCGCCGCCGCCGGTCAGCACCATGCCTTTGCTGGCAATGTCCGCGCCCAGTTCCGGCGGGGTCTGCTCCAGCGCGGTCTTGACCGCGCTGACGATGCTGTTGAGCGGGTCGGTCAGCGCTTCCAGGATCTCGTTGCTGGAAATCGTGAAGCTGCGTGGCACACCCTCGGCCAGGTTGCGCCCCTTCACTTCCATCTCGCGCACTTCGCTGCCGGGGAAGGCCGAACCGATTTCCTTCTTGATGTTTTCGGCCGTGGTCTCGCCGATCAGCATGCCGTAGTTGCGGCGGATGTAGTTGATGATCGCCTCGTCGAACTTGTCGCCGCCGACGCGCACCGAGCCGGAATACACCGCTCCACCGAGCGAGATCACACCCACTTCGGTGGTGCCGCCGCCGATGTCCACCACCATCGAGCCGGTCGCCTCTTCCACCGGCAGATCGGCGCCGATCGCGGCTGCCATCGGCTCCTCGATCAGCTCCACGCGGCGCGCGCCCGCACCGTAAGCCGATTCGCGGATCGCGCGGCGCTCCACCTGGGTCGAACCGCACGGCACGCAAATGACAATGCGCGGGCTGGGTGTGAAGATGCCGGATTTGTGTACGCGGCGGATGAACTGCTTGAGCATCTGCTCGGTGACGGTGAAATCGGCAATCACGCCGTCCTTCATCGGGCGAATCGCGGTGATGTTGCCCGGCGTGCGGCCCAGCATCTGCTTGGCCGCGAGGCCGACCTGCTGGATCACCTTCTTGCCGTTGGGGCCGCCTTCCTGGCGGATCGCCACGACCGACGGCTCGTCCAGCACGATGCCCTGACCGCGCGCCCAGATCAGCGTGTTCGCGGTGCCCAGATCGATCGCCAGATCATTGGAAAAGTAGCTTTCTAAAAAACCAAACATGTAAGTGCCCTAAAAAGTAATAATCGAGAAACTCGCGTAGCGAGTCCTTGTTCCTCCCCCCTCCCCCGGGGAGATAACCAGCGACTTGCCCGCTCGCGGGCTTAGTCGAATGGCTAGTCGTCCCATCAGGGCTGGGGAGAGGGTGCGGGCATCGCAGCTAATCGCCATGCCCGTTAGGCGTGCGCCCGTAAAGGTGTTTATGATACCCTATTACGCTTCTTTCGATAAAGCCTTACTCCATCTCCATCATGTCCCTGAGCATAGAAGACGTAAACAAAGTGGCCCGGCTGGCCCGATTGGCCATGACGCCGGAAGAAGCGCAGGCAGCGCAGGCCCAGCTGTCGAATATATTCGGGCTGATCGCCGAAATGCAGGCGGTCGATACCAGCGGCATAGAGCCCATGTCGCACGCGCAGGATGTGACGCAACGCCTGCGCGAGGACAAGGTGACCGAACACAACCAGCGCGAGCTGTTCCAGTCCGTCGCCCCGCAAGTCGAGAGAGGGCTGTATCTCGTACCGCAAGTAATTGAATAGTTAAGGGAGAAGGGAGAAGGGAGAAGGGTAGCAGCGGTGCGGAGGTTTTTCCCTTCCCCCTTCCCTCTTCACCCTTCCCCGCCAAGTCAATGTTAAACGCAAGCATCAAACAACTTTCCGCAGCCCTGGCTGCAAAGCAAATTTCCAGCGTCGAACTGACGCAGCTTTATCTGGATCGCATCAATGCGCTGAATCCCGACCTCAACGCCTACATCACGGTCAACCCGGACATCAGCCTGGCGCAGGCGCGCGCGGCCGATGAGCGTATCACCGCCGGCAAGGCCGATGCACTGACCGGCATCCCGATCGCGCAGAAAGACATTTTCTGCGCGAAGGGCTGGCGCACCACCTGCGGTTCGAAGATGTTGCACAACTTCGTCTCGCCGTACGATGCGCATGTGATCTCGCAGTTCAACAACGCCGGCGCGGTCAATCTGGGCAAGACCAACATGGACGAATTCGCGATGGGGTCGAGCAACGAGACCTCCCATTTCGGCAGCGTCAAAAATCCGTGGAACCGCAATGCGGTGCCCGGCGGTTCGTCCGGCGGCACGGCGGCGGCGGTCGCGGCGCGGCTGTGCGCGGCGGCCACCGGCACCGACACCGGCGGCTCGATCCGCCAGCCGGCCGCGCTGTGCGGCATCTCCGGCCTGAAGCCGACTTACGGCGTGGTGTCGCGCTACGGCATGATCGCGTTCGCCTCCAGCCTCGACCAGGCCGGGCCGATGGCGCGCAGCGCGGAAGACCTGGCGCTGCTGCTGAACACCATGGCCGGCTTCGACGAGCGCGATTCGACCTGCCTGCAACGCGACAAGGAAGACTACGCGCGCGACTTGAACAAGCCGCTCAACGGCTTGCGCATCGGCCTGCCCAAGGAATTTTTCGCCGAAGGCCTGAGCGGCGATGTCGGCGCAGCGGTAGCAACCGCGATCGCCGAATACAAGAAACTCGGCGCGACCGTGGTGGACATCAGCCTGCCCAACTCGCGTCTGTCGATACCGGTGTATTACGTGCTGGCACCGGCCGAAGCCTCCAGCAACCTGTCGCGCTTCGACGGCGTGCGCTACGGCTACCGCGCGCCTGAATACACCGACCTGGCCGACATGTACGAGAAGAGCCGCGCGCAGGGCTTCGGCGCGGAGGTGAAGCGCCGCATCATGATCGGCACCTATGTGCTCAGCCACGGCTATTACGATGCCTACTACCTGCAGGCGCAGAAAATACGCCGTTTGATCGCGCAGGATTTCGTCGAAGCATTCAAACAGTGCGACGTGATCATGGGGCCGACCAGCCCCACCACCGCGTTCAATCTGGGTGAAAAGGGCGACGACCCGGTGCAGATGTATCTGTCCGACATCTACACCATCGCGGTGAACCTGGCCGGCCTGCCCGGCATGTCCGTTCCCTGCGGATTTGGAGCAAATGATATGCCGGTCGGCCTGCAGATCATCGGCAACTATTTCAATGAGGCGCAGATGCTGAACGTCGCGCATCAATATCAACTGGCCACCGACTGGCATAATCGCGCCCCGCAAAACATCGGGCTGTAAGGATACGAACATGCATTGGGAAACCGTCATCGGGCTGGAAGTACATACCCAGCTTTCGACCAGCAGCAAAATCTTTTCCGGCGCAGCCACCGCGTTCGGCGCCGAACCCAACACCCAGGCTGATGCGGTGAGCATCGCGCTACCCGGCGTGCTGCCTGTGCTGAACAGGGGTGCGGTGGAACGCGCGATCAAATTCGGCCTCGCAGTAGGCGCTCACATAGCGCCGCGCTCCGTGTTTGCGCGCAAGAATTATTTCTACCCCGACCTGCCCAAGGGCTACCAGATCAGCCAGTTCGACCTGCCGGTGGTGGGGCAAGGCGCGCTGACGATACAGGTCGAGCCGCTATCCGGAAACGCCAAGCCGTATGAAAAAGTGGTGCGCATCACGCGCGCGCATCTGGAAGAAGACGCCGGAAAATCGCTGCACGAAGACTTCCACGGCATGACCGGCATCGACCTGAACCGCGCCGGAACCCCGCTGCTGGAAATCGTGTCCGAGCCGGACATGCGCTCTGCCGCCGAAGCGGTGGCCTACGCCAAGGCGCTGCACTCGCTGGTGCGCTGGATCGGCATCTGCGACGGCAACATGCAGGAAGGTTCGTTCCGCTGCGATGTGAACGTGTCCGTGCGCCGCCCCGGTGAACCGCTGGGCACGCGCCGCGAAATCAAGAACCTGAACTCGTTCAAGTTCATGCAGCAGGCGATCGATTACGAAGTGCAGTGGCAGATCGAGCGGCTGGAGAACGGCGGCAAGATTCAGCAGGCGACGATTTTGTTCAACCCGGACACCGGCGAGACGCGCGCGATGCGCAGCAAGGAAGAAGCGCACGACTACCGCTACTTCCCCGATCCGGATCTGTTGCCGCTGGAGATCACGCCCGCGATGCTGGATCAGGTGCGCGCCACGCTGCCGGAACTGCCGCAGGCCAAGCGCGATCGCTACACCAGCGAGTATTCACTCACAGCCTATGATGCCAGCAGCCTCACCGCTTCGCGCGAGATGGCGGATTTCTTCGAGGCCACGCTGGCCGTTGCCGGCAAAGACAACTCGAAGATATGTGCCAACTGGCTGATCGGCGAAGTCAGCGCACAGCTGAACCGCGACGCAAAAGACATGACGGATTGCCCTATCACGCCGCAGCAACTGGGCGGCATGCTGCAGCGCATCGCGGATGGAACGATCTCCAATTCCGGTGCGAAAGAAGTGTTCCGCAGCATGTGGAGCGAAGGCGGCACGGCGGATGCAATCATCGAAGCCAAAGGATTGAAACAGGTGTCCGACGTGGGTGCGCTGGAAGCCATGGTGGACGAAATCATTGCCGCCAATCCGGCGCAGGTGGCCGAGTATCGCGGCGGCAAGGACAAGCTGTTCGGCTTCTTCGTCGGCCTCGCGATGAAGGCCAGCAAGGGCAAGGCGAATCCGGCGCAGATGAATGAAGTGCTGAAGCGCAAGCTGGCCGGTTGACGCCGGATTGTTCAGCGCAAGCCGAAATAAAAAATCAGCCAACTGGCTGATTTTTTATTTCGGCATCAACCGCGATTGATTCCCGCCTCCTCAACCACAGGCCTTCCCGTTCAGCATCGCAGATGCAATCTTTCAGGCGCTATAAAATACGCAATGCGTTATATTTCGCGCGACATACACACTATTTTACGGATCATTTCTTATGCGTTTTGCCATTACCGCAAGCGACAGCTCATTAGGCGTATTCGATGCATTCCTGAACGCTGGCTGGGAACCGATGAAACTCTTTGCAGTGTCAGCGCAAGGCGGCCTGGACAGCAATCACAAGGTCATTGAACGCGCACTAAGCAGGGGCATCAATGTGCAGCTGTCGCGCATGACCGAACACGATCTTCAGGATTTGGGCGAGGACGGCTGCGACGTTTTGATCGTGGCCGGATACAAATGGCGCATCGGCGATTGGCGCCCCTATCTGAAACACGCGGTGAATTTCCATCCTTCGCCGCTGCCCGATGCGCGCGGCCCTTATCCCATGGTCAGAGCAATTCTGGAAAGCAGGAAATCGTGGGCGGTGAGCTGTCATCGGGTCGATGCGGATTTTGATACGGGCGATGTTCTGGCTGCGGAAACATTTCCGCTCAGCGACAGCGAGTGCCATGAAAGCCTGAATCTGAAAATACAGATGGCAAATATCCGCCTGGCGGAACGCGTGGCCGGCAATTTCCCGGCATTGTGGCATCAGGCCATGCCGCAGGGGGCGGGGAGTTATTGGCCCAAGCTTGACCAGCAGGACAGAGTGATAGATTTCACGCACTCCGTAGACAGCATCATGCGCCAGATCCGCGCGTTTGGCTTGATCGAGTGCCAGGCCCAGCTCAATGGCATCCAGATTTATGTGAGGCGTGCGGTCGGCTGGGAAGAAATGCACAGCCATCTTCCCGGAACGGTGGCGCATGTGAACAACAAATCCATCGTGGTGGCGGCGCAGAACGGCTATATCGGAATCATTGAATGGAGCATTGCATCGACCGACTCGTCGAAAATATTTTCCGGGCAGCCGGGCTGAGCGGATAGCAAGGAAACGCGCCAATACAGCATGCAGCACCGAATGTTACGCCGGGCTGGCGCAGCGGCGTTACAAAAAATATCTTTCAGGTGCACGGCAGCACCAGTGCGGCCACCAGCCCGCGTTCCGGGTTATCCGCCAGACGGAGTTCGCCGCCGTGCAGACGCGCCGCGCGCTCGACGATCGCCAGCCCGATACCCGATCCCGTGACATTGCTGCGCGCTGATTCCAGCCGCACGAACGGGCGCGTGACCGCGTCGTGTTGCGCTGCGGGAATTCCCACGCCCCGGTCCGCCACCGACAGCACAACATGATCTCCTTGCTGCCTGAGTTGCACGGCGATCTCGCCGCCGCCATATTTGATGGCATTGTCGAGCAGGTTGGACAATGCGCGTTTCAGCAGCAAGGGTCGGGCGGGCAGCATGGGCGCCTCGCCCAGATCGAGCTTCAGCGATTTGGCCTGCGACTCAAAACGCTGCGCCACTTCACGAACCAGAGATTCAACGTCGGTCGCAATGAGCGCTTCGCTTTCGTCCAGACGCGCATAGTCCAGAAACTGCTTGATGACCGCATCCATCTGCTCGACGTCGGCGACCATGCCCTCGCGCAGCGATTCGTTGGAGGTCATTTCCGCAGCGAGGCGCACGCGCGCCAGCGGCGTGCGCAGATCGTGCGAGATGCCTGCCAGCACCAGCGCGCGCTCGCGCTCATGCGAGGCAAGGTCGGCAGACATCTGGTTGAAAGCGTGAGACACGGCGACGATTTCTTCCGCCCCCTGTTCCGGTAACGGTTGCGGCACGACGCCACGGCCCACTTGATGCGCCGCCTGCGCCAGCCGCTTCAACGGACGCGCCACCTGACGCGCGATCAAGTATGCGCCGAGCAGGGCCAGCCCCAGCACCAGAGCGCTGCCCAGCAGGATTTCCTGCGGCACCGCACGCTCCAGGTGTTTGTTCGGCAACGCCACCCAGAATTCATCGTTGCCTATGAAGAAGCTGACCCACAAGGCTTCCACGCCGTTGCGTTCGGACGCGAAGCGGGTACTCTGCCCCAGGCTCTCGCGCACCTTCCGCATCATCAGCTCCCTTTCGGGCGCAAGGCCTGCGAGTGGCAGGAGAACTTCGCTGCTGTCCGCCATCAGCAAGCGCAACCCCTCCGCCCCCGAAAGTTCGGCGAGCAATGCCGAACGCCATTCGGGCGCGGCGGACAAGATGGACGCGCGCGTGAGATTGACTACCGCCACCACCATTTGCGCCATCCTCTGCGCATGCGGCTCCCGATCGAGATAGCGGTAAATTGCAAAAGATGCGGCAAGAGACAACACGATCAGCACGACGATGAGCAAAAAAACCCGTACCAGCAGGGATCTGGAGCCGCGCATCAGGACTTGGCGCCATCCGGGACAAATACATAGCCGTGCCCCCACACCGTCTGAATGAAACGGGGGTGCGCAAGATCAGGTTCGACCAGTTTGCGCAGGCGCGAAATCTGCACGTCTATCGCGCGGTCGAACGGGTCATGGTCGCGTCCGCGCGCCAGCTCCATCAGCTTGTCGCGCGACAAAGGGTGGCGGGGATGGCTGACCAGCGCTTTCAGCAGCGCAAATTCGCCGGTGGTGATGGCAATGGGTTTCCCGTCGCGGATCAACGAGCGTGTGGCCAGATTGAATTCGCACTTGCCGAACGTGACCGATTTTTCTTCGTCGCCGGGTGAGCCGACTGGCTGCGTCCCCTTGCGGCGCAACACCGCATGGATGCGCGCCACCAGTTCGCGCGGGTTGAACGGCTTCGGCATGTAATCATCCGCGCCCATTTCCAGCCCGACGATGCGGTCCACTTCATCGCCCTTGGCGGTGAGCAGTATCACGGGCACATGCTCGCCCGCCGCACGCAGGCGCCGCAGGATAGCCAGCCCGTCTTCACCGGGCAGCATCAGATCGAGCACCAGCAGATGATAGCGGCTCAGCGCCAAGGCCCTGTCCATCTCCGCGCCATCACCCACTGCTTTTACCGCAAACCCCTGTTCGCCGAGATAGCCCAGCAACAACTCACGCAAGCGCACGTCGTCGTCAATGATGAGAATTTTATGTGTATTGGTCATGACGGCATGATAAGGCGTAGCACGGGCTGTACTGTAAAAAATTGTAAAACCGCGCCATGGCCGAAACAAGCGGTTACAAAACCGCCGCCGGCAACAACACATTTCTTACAGTTCAGTCCTACTATGAACCCCGGACACAGAACTAGAGCATGCACAACGAGGAACCCGGGATATGATTAATGCGCAGACACGGTACGGCGACGCAACCGCTATCACGCAATCACAGGCAAATTGCCGTTGCGATCTGGCGCATTTTAAACGTGCACTGATTTATTACTCGAATCGCCAACTGGCGCTGGAGCTGGGCGCGGCCGCAGTCCAAGCTGTGGATGATGAGTTCTGGAGCCAGGTCGTATGGAAATCCATATGAACAACGCACTGAAATCGCTGATCGCCGCCGGCATTGCCGTGAGTGTCACCTTGCCCGTTTTTGCAGCCGAGCCTGTGCCAGCCGACCCTGCCGGGCACATGCAAAATCTGCCGCCCGACGAGCGCAAAGCCAGTGCATGGATGCGTGAGGAATGGCAAAAATCCAGTCCCGAACAACGCGCGGAAATGCGCCGCGCGATGCGTGAACACTGGGAAAGCATGTCACCGCAGGAGCGCCGCGACATGCGCGAAAAAATGAAGGAGCATTGGCAAGCGATGTCGCCGCAGGAACGCGAAGCGCGGCGCAATGAAATGCGCGAGCACTGGCAGAACATGTCGCCGCAGGAACGCGAGAAATTCAAAAATGACCTGCGTGGCAACGGTGAGAGTCCGCCATTTTTAGATCACACGGACAGCCAGACAGAAACGCCCATGCCGAAATAAATTGCGATTTTGCGAGGAGCCCTCATGAACATGAGCAGCAGATCATTGCATCATTGGCGCTGACCTTATTGCTGCAAGGGTGCTCCAGCCCGCCACCACGAACAGACAGGCATCCGCCACAGTGAAGTGATCGCCCATCGGGAAATGTTGGTTTGCCCGCTTCGTTATATTTCAAAGCAAGCCGCGCGGCTTGTGCGGCGCATGCGCAAACAGCCGGTCATACAGCCCGCGCGGCAACAGTTTGAGCACGCGCGCAACCAGCCCCATCTGCCACGGAATCACCGCGTAGGCGGTTTGCCGCTCGATCGCATGCGCCATGCGCCTGGCCGCATCGTCAGCGTCGAGTATGAACGGCATCGCATAGGGATTGATCTCGGTCATCGCGGTTCGGATGTAGCCGGGGCACAGTGTGACGACCTTCACGCCGCTGCCGCGCAGCTCGACCCGCAACGATTCCAGAAAGGAAATCGCGGCCGCCTTGGACGCGGAGTAGGCGCCCGCGCCCGGCAGGCCGCGCAAGCCCGCGACGCTGGCGATGCCGACCAGCGTGCCGCTGCCCGCTGCGCGCATGGGCGCGACGAAGGGCTGAAAAGTTTTCACCATGCCCAGCATGTTGATGTCCATCACCTGCTGGAACGCATCAACATCTTCGGCAAATTCGGTGAGCGTGCCCACGCTCACCCCGGCATTGGCGATGACGATATCCGGCACGCCGGCGCGCGCGATGAAATTCTGCGCGGCAAGTTGCAGCGCAAGCGCATCACGCACATCGAGCGCGTACACGTGAACCTGATCGGGGAATTGTTCGGACAGAGCTTGCAGCAGATCGGCGCGGCGGGCGATTGCCCCGACGACCGCGCCCTGCTGAAGATAATGTTGCGCCAGCGCCAGCGCCAGACCCAGGCCGCTGGATGCGCCGGTGATGACCAGCGACTTAGCGGGTGTCGTTTGCACGCTTAGTCGAATGGCCATGCAAACTTATTTCTTGCCAACGTGTTCCTTGCGCGCCTTGTCGATTACCGCATTCAGCGCCTGTATCGTTTCAGCGGGATGCAAGCCGGTGATCGCGTATTTGCCGTCCACGATCAAGGTCGGCGTGCCGCGTATGCTGTAGCTTTGTCCCATCTGGCGGACGCGCGCAATTTTGCTTTGCATGGAGAAAGAATTGTAGGCATCGCTGAATTTCTTGCGGTCTACTCCGTGCTGCACGACGAAGTTGGTGGCGCTGGCTTCGTCCATCAGGTTGGTGCCACTATCCCATGCAGTGAACAGCGCGTCATGCAGCTGCTTGCGCTGGCCCAGCGCTTCCAGCGCGTAGAAGGTGCGCGCCATCGCTTCCCAGGAGGGATTGAAAATCGCCGGCACGAAGACCAGCTCTACATCCTTGGGCATTTTCTGTTCCCACGCGTTGAGCAGCGGATGCAACTTGAAGCAGTGCGAGCAGCCGTAGAAGAAAAATTCCAGCACTTCAATCTTGCTGCCGCTGCTCGTGGGTTGCGGCGGATTGAGCAAGGTGTAGTCCTTGCCCGGTTGCGGCTCGGCATATACCTGGGTAGCGCACAACAGCGCCAGTATCACGAAAAGCTGTTTGATCAATTTCACGTTTTTCTCCTGTTGTAGACGTTGAGGGTGGTGATAAATAATTTATTGCGGATGGGTTGGAGTGGTGTTCACCCCATTTTGTTTCAACATGGCTGCCGCCTTGTTCATTTCGTCGGCGCTCTTGTAGGGCCCCAGGCGCACGCGGTGCCATACTACTTTGTCGGGCAGGGTCGCGGTCTGGATGTTGGCCTCGATGCCCAGCATCGCCAGTTTGGCTTTCAGTTTGTCGGCATCGGCCGGATTGTTGAATGCGCCGGCCTGCAGGAAATAGGTTTCCTTCGCAGCGGCCTTGCCCGCAGGTTTCGCGCCGTCCGTTGCGGGTGCCGCCGCATCCTGCTTGTCGGTCAGCACCTTGTAGAACTCGAAACGCGGCTTGCCGTCATCCACCCCGGAAGCTGCGCCCACGCCCGACGCTGCAACCATATCGGAGGCAGGCTGCGGCACGGCTTTCACGACGGGTGCGGGAGCCGGTTTGACGACGTCCGGCGCAAGCTTGACTGACTCGTGCGGCACCTTGTCCACAAACGGGCTGGGGCCCTTCAAAATATACCAGGCCACGCCGCCCGCGATAAGCAGGCCCACGACCATGCCGAGCAGAATGCCGGCCAGCAGCGAACTGTTTTTGCTCGGGGGTGGAGCAGAGCGGGAATGACTGTTTTTTTGCATGCTTTTTCCTTCAGAATTTCTACAACGGGCGGGCACGCATGCCCGCCATGATTGCTTGTTTTTTGGGTTTTACATTTTGGAATTTTACATTTTCTCTGGTGCGCCAACGCCCAGCAGCGCCAGGCCATTGCGCATCACCTGCGCCACCGCAGCGATCAACGCCAGACGCGCATGCTTGACGCGCTCGTCGTCGACCAGAAAGCGCGAGGCATTATAGTAGCTGTGAAAATCGGCCGCCAAATCTTTCAGGTAAAACGCGATCAGATGCGGCGCCAGATCCTGCGCCGCGGCCTCGATCACCTGCGGGTAATCGATCAGCCGCTGCAGCACGGCGCGCTCGTAGTCGCTGTCCAGCGCGCCGACATCGGCGTGGCGCAGCACCGCCATGTCGCCGTCCCACTGGCTCAGCACGCTGTATATGCGCGCGTGGGCATACTGGATGTAGTACACCGGGTTTTCATTGCTCTGCGATTTGGCCAGATCGATGTCGAACACCAGCTGCGTGTCGGGATGGCGCGCGGCGAGGAAGAAGCGCGTGGCATCGCAGCCCACTTCGTCGATCAGATCGCGCAGCGTGACATAGCTGCCCGCGCGCTTGGATATCTTCACTTCTTCGCCGTTGCGCAACACCGTCACCATCTGGTGCAGCACATACTCCGGCCAGCCCTGCGGGATGCCCGCGTCCAGCGCCTGCAAGCCTGCGCGCACGCGCGTGATCGTGCTGTGATGATCCGCGCCCTGCTCGTTGATCACGCGCACAAAACCGCGCCGCCATTTTTCCATATGGTAGGCCACGTCCGGCACAAAATAGGTATAGCCGCCGTCGCTCTTGCGCATCACGCGGTCTTTGTCGTCGCCGAAATCGGTGGTGCGCAGCCACAGCGCGTCGTCCTGCTCGTAAGTGTGGCCGCTGGCAATCAGCTTGCCGACCGTGTCCGCCACCTTGCCTTCGGTGTAGAGCGCGGACTCCAGCGAGAACACGTCGAAGTTCACGCCGAACGCGCGCAGATCGAGGTCCTGCTCGCGCCGCAGATAAGCCACCGCGAAATGGCGGATCGCCTCGGCATCGTTCACATCGCCGCAGGCGTGCACCTTCTGGTCGTCCGCTTCCACGGTTTCCTGCGCCAGATAAGCCTGCGCGACATCCGCGATGTAATCGCCGCGATAGCCGTTTTCGGGCCAGGATGCATGCTCCGGCGTGATGCCCCGGCAGCGCAATTGCACCGAGTGCGTGAGGTTGTCGATCTGCGCGCCCGCGTCGTTGTAGTAAAACTCGCGCGTGACTTTCCAGCCCGCCGCATGCAGCACATTGCACAGGCAATCGCCCACCGCCGCGCCGCGGCCATGCCCCACATGCAGCGGGCCGGTCGGGTTGGCCGAGACGAATTCCACGCCCACGCTGCGCCCCGCGCCCAGATGCACGTGGCCGTAGCCGGCGCCCGCCTGTAGCACGCCGTGCACCACGCTCTGCTTGGCCGCCACGGTCAGAAACACATTGATGAAACCGGCCCCGGCGATCTCCACCTTCTCCACCACGGCGGACGCAGGCAGCGCCGCGATCAGCGCCTGCGCGATGTCGCGCGGCGATTTGCGCAGCGGCTTGGCCAGCTGCATCGCCAGGTTGCAGGCGTAATCGCCGTGCGCGGTTTGCTTGGGGCGCTCGATCAGAATATCGTTTTGTTCCGCGTCGGGAGCGACGGTGCGCAACGCTTGCGCGAACAGATCAGCCAGATGGGATTTGAAATTCAGTACAACAGCAGTCATCACACAACACCTTCAAGAGAGTTGCGGATTATATCACCTGGGTGCGGTCGGATTGTTTGTGGAATTGCGCGCAGTCATGCAGTCTTGATGGCCGCCAGCGCATCCGTCACCGTCGGATAGCGCAGCTTCACCTTCAGCTCGCGCTTCATGCGCGCATTCGTCAGCCGCCTTGATTCGTTCATGAACGACCACAGCGCGGGCGACACGCTGCGCTCCACTTCCGCGCGCGGCAGGCGCGGCGGAAGCGCCATGCCAAAGGCGTCGGCCACGCTGTCGAAGTAGTCGCCCATCTTCATTTCGCTGTCGTCGCTGGCGTGATACACGCGGTTCGGCTTGCCCTTGCGCAATGCGGCGAGCACCACGCGCGCCAGATCGTCGGCATGGATGTGGTTGGTATAGCCATCCTCGCTCGCTACAATGGCCGCGGTGCCCGCGCGCAGGCGCTCCAGCGGCAGGCGGTTCGCGGCGTAGATGCCGGGTACGCGCAGGATGGCGCTTGCCACACCGTTGCGCCTTGCCCAGCCGCGCACCTGCTGTTCCGCATCCACGCGGCGTTGCGCGCGCGCCGTGTGCGCATTGAGCGGATGCGCTTCGCTCACATGCGCACCGCCGCAATCGCCATACACGCCGCTGGTGCTGATGTAGATCAGGCGCTGCGGCAGCGTTTCGCGCGACAGCGCGGCCAGCAGGTTGCGCGTGCGCGTGTCGCGTTTGCCCTGGTTCGGCGGCGGCGCAAAGTGCAGCACGCAGTCGGCCAGGCCGGCGATGCGCGCGAGGCTGGCGCGGTCATCCAGATCGCCCATTAACGGCGTGATGCCCGCCGCGCGCAATCCGGCAAACCGCTCGGGGCTGCGCGCCAGCCCGAACAGCTGGCAACGCCCGCGCAACAGGGACGCAACGCGCAGCGCAATGTCCCCACTGCCGACTATGAGAATTCGTTTCATGGAAGAATTATGCGTTAAAATCGCCGACTTTGCGCACGCGGCCGGCTCAACATGACATTCAAGACCACCCTCAAACCGAGCAACCACAGCTTTGACGTGGAGGCCGACGAGACCATACTCGAAGCCGGACTCAGGCATGGTTACACGCTGCCCTACGGTTGCCGCAACGGCGTGTGCGGCGCGTGCAAGGGCCGCGTGCTGGAAGGCTCAGTCGATCATGGCAAATCCGAGGGCAGCGCCCTGAATGCGGCCGAGATGGCGCAGGGCATGGCGCTGTTCTGCTGCGCCAAACCCACTTCCGACATCGTCATCGAATGTCGCGAGGTGCATGCCGACAAGGACATTCCGGTGAGGACCCTGCCCTGCCGCGTGCAGAAGATTGAGCGGTTGGCCGATGACGTGATCGTGCTCTACCTCAAGTTGCCCGCGAATGAGCGTCTGCAATTTCTGGCCGGACAATACATCGACATCCTGCAGAAGGAAGGCAAGCCGCGCAGCTTCTCGCTCGCCAATGCCCCGCACGAAGACGAGCTGCTGCAGCTGCATGTGCGCAACATCGCCGGCGGCGCATTCACGCATCACGTGTTCACCGAAATGAAAGAGCGCGACATCCTGCGCTTCAAGGGGCCGCTGGGCACGTTCTTCCTGCGCGACGACGACAAGCCGATCATATTCGTCGCCAGCGGCACTGGCTTCGCGCCGATCAAAGCCATCATCGAGCACGCGCTGCACATAGGCATGCAGCGCGAAATGCATTTCTACTGGGGCGCGCGCACGCTGGCCGATCTTTATTTGCTCGATCTGGCGAAGCAATGGGAGACACAGGGCATCAGGTTCACCCCGGTGCTGTCGGAGCCGCGCGCCGAGGATCAGTGGCAAGGCAGGACGGGCTTCGTGCACCAGGCCGTGCTGGAAGATTACAGCGACCTGTCCGGCCATCAGGTGTACGCCTGCGGCGCACCCATCGTGGTGGAGGCGGCGCACCGCGATTTCACCACCTTGCGCGGATTACCAAACGAGGAATTTTTCTCTGACGCGTTTACGTTTGTGCCTAAAACGTAGGATTGAGGATCAAGGATTCTGGATTGAGATAAAAGCGGGTTGGTATTGCCTGTGCTGACTGATACCAGAGGAAAAAACTTGTCTTGCTGTCAAAGCGAATAAGGTATCAGGACAAAGTCGAACACGTCGGATGGAAAATCTTTGGTGTTGCGCGTCACCAGCTTCAGTCCGTGGTGCTGTGCCACCGCAGCTTGAATCGCGTCAGGCAGTTTCCAGCGGTACTCGCGACGCAGGCGCGCGGCCAGATCAGCCGTTTCTCTATCCAGCGGTAGACAAACAAAAGCTTCAAGCAAACGGGCGGGCAGGGCGCGCTGCACATCGTCAAACCCCGTCATGACCTCTGCATGGGTGATTGCGGAAATAGCTATATTGCTACGGTGCTCGCGCAGGAAGGCTGTAGCTGATTCGACTCCGTTAAAATGATCGATCAGAATGACAGAGTCGAGCAAATAAATCATCGCACCCACTCGTCCCGGACACCCTGCTGCCAGGCGAGTCCGTCGCCGTGGCACCAGATGCCGGCGGTACTGGCAAGCAGCCCCTGAAAATCGTCGTTGCTGTGCTGGCGGGCCGCGCGTAGTGCCTGCACCGCCTGCCGCACCACTTCGGTCATTGGCACATGCTGCAACGCGGCTTGCTGATCCAGCCAGTGCTTGTCCGAGTCATCCAGACTAATTACAGTGCGTATCATGAGGCCTCCGATATCAAAATATTGGAGGTATGATATCAATGATTTGATGTTTTGTTAAAAGGCTTTGTTGCATTTGTTCAGCCCGACTATTTCTACAAGGGATAATGCAGGCAAATACCGTTACGGGTAATCTTGGTGTTACTGGAGAAAATCGCATTATGGGGTAGCGTCCTCTTTGCCGCGCAAGGGGGAGGTCGTGCGGTTTCCATGGCTGTTAATCGCAAATGGATTCTCGTAATGCAGGCCCCCGACGTTGTGTGAACAAGGTCATCAAGGGGGCAAGTGAAAACCGTTATGTCAAGATGTGACCCCGCGATATGTTTCGGAAAATTGAGGGGTTCGCCCGCTTCTGGGCGAGTCCCGCTCGAATGCCGGGTTGAACGAAGCCGCTATCGCGGAGAAACCCCCCTCAGCAACCTGATTCAATAACATAATTCATCCTCAGCCCGAAAGGGATTTTTTGTACTTTACCATGAGGATGAAGCAGATGAAGCCACAATTCCCAGCCCATTTCGAGCAAAGCTATCAGCGCCTGCTGAACTGCCTGAAGCTCGCCGGCATGCAGCCTAAAACCATCGAGTTGTATTCGCACGGCGTGCGCCGGGCGGGAGCGTATTTTGATTATCAGATTGACGATTTAACCAAGCACCAGTTGACCGATTATTTCGTGCATATCATCGATACACTGTCCTGGAGCGCGCTCAAACACGATCTGTACGGGTTGAAGTTTTATTATGCCAAGGTGCTGGATAAACCCTGGCCGGGCGCGGATCTGGTTAAACCGCCCAAGTCGCACACGCTGCCGGATATTCTCACCGTGCCACAGGCGCAACAGATTTTCATGGCGACGCGGGTGCTCAGTTATCGCGTGTTTTTCTTCACGCTGTACAGCCTGGGTTTGCGGCTGGGCGAAGGGTTACGCTTGCAGGTCGGCGACATCGACGCGGACCGGATGCGTGTGCAGGTGCGCAACGCCAAAGGCAACCGCGACCGTTTCGTGCCGTTGCCGGAGAACACCTTGCAGGTGCTGCGCCGTTTCTGGCAGACCCACCACAACCCAACATTGCTGTTCCCCAACCGCAAGTGCGGGCTCAACAAGGCGCACCTGGCCACCACCCCGCTGGATCGCGGCGGTATCCAGGCCACCTTGCGCCAGGTCACCCGCGAGTGCGGCTTAAAAAAAGAATCACGCCGCACAGCCTGCGCCATTCCTATGCAACTCACCTGATCGAAGCGGGCGTCGACCTGCTGGAAGTGCAAAGAATCCTCGGGCATCAATCCATCCTCACCACCCTCCGTTACACCCACCTCACCGAACAACAGCAACGCACCTCGCAGGCGCGCATCAACCAGTTGATGGGGCAAATCCAGATCAGCTGGGGCAAGGTCAAATGATCCGGCTGGCGCACATTGTGGAAACCTATGCGGCCGAGCTGATCGCGCAGCATCACCTGCTGCCCAGCCAATTGGCCGCGTTAAACGCCTTCCAGATTTGCCGCAGCAGCATGAGCCCCAGGATGGAACTGGCCTGCGATGGCTGCGACGAACAGAACTATTTGCCGCATTCCTGCGGACACCGCAACTGCCCGCATTGCCAGGCGCACGAATCGCAACGCTGGATAGACCAGCAGCTACGAAAGCTGATACCCGGCAATTACTTCATGCTGACGTTCACCTTGCCCGCACAATTCCGTACGCTGGCCTGGGGGCATCAGCGCGTGATGTACGACCTGATCACCCGCAGCGCGTGGGAGACCGTCAACACCTTCAGTCAGAACGACAGGAAGCTGCGCGGGGGCACGGGTGCGGTGACCGTGCTGCACACCCACAGCCGCCGTCTCGACTACCATCCGCACGTGCATCTGGTCATGCCCGCTGCCGCGTTCGACAACAAGCGGCGACGGTGGCGCAACAAGGACGGCGGTTACCTGTTCGACCACAAGGCGCTGGCGAAAGTATTCCGCGCCAAGATGTTGGCGGGCATCAAACAGGCGGGATTGAAACTGCCGGGCGCTTATCCCACCGAGTGGGTGGTGGATTGCAAGGCGGTCGGCACGGGCCAGCAGGCGCTGGTTTACCTCGGGCGTTATCTGTATCGGGGCGTGATCCAGGAGAAAGATATCCTGTCCTGCGACAATGGCCGGGTGACGTTCCGCTACCGGAACAGCGAGACCAAACGTATCGAGACGCGCAGCGTGAGCGGCGTGGAATTTCTGCGCCTGATCCTGCAACACATCCTGCCCAAGGGTTACCGCCGCGCCCGCAACTTCGGCTTTCTGCATCCCAACAGCAAACTGATCCCGCTGCTGCAGTTGTTCAAACGCATCGTGCTCCCTGCGCCGCAACCGCGCCCGGCGATACGCTGCAAATGTTGTGGCGGGACGATGAAAATCGTCCGCACCCGCATCCAAACATTTACCCAGCGATCGCGCACATCCGCGTCAAACAGGGAGACGGCCATGTAGCACAACGCACCCCGCCAACCTGCCGCACCCGGCAGGCGCGGGCGCACTCGCCCTGCGAAAGGGTGAAATCGGGTAACGATGCATTAAAAATGGCAGGTTGAGCGGGGCAGGTTGCTGCAATGGCAACTTTTAGCGGTAGATTTGGGAGCGTGATGCGGAACATGTTCCGGTTACACCGCGATGTTCAGAGATATATTTCCATAACAAGCAGATTCGTAGCAACACCACCGGGCTTGTACAACAAACGGTTCAGATTGTGGCTCGCTTCGCGATCACAATCTAACCTTACTCGTTAT